>ERZ795053.636-NODE-636-length-44680-cov-8.762868_pt1 | contig 44680 bp, 37 predicted proteins | sample MGYA00375137_ERZ795053 | MGnify/ENA primary metagenome ERZ795053 (study PRJEB30182, sample SAMN05720284) | activated sludge metagenome | isolation source: Anaerobic digester | place: Hong Kong | collected 2014-12-17 ... | reverse complement strand
CAGCGGATTCACACGCATAGCCTGAATGAGTTCGAAGCGGTAAGTACCTTTCTGAGGGAAGCGAAAGTTTTCTCTGAATAAATAACGGTTTGCATAAATATCGCCAAGGCCTTTGCCCAACCACTGCCCGTCAGGTGAGGCAAGTGTAATCTCTATCGTATCGCGAAGATGCTGCCCTTGCGGAAGAACAGTATTGACAAATAAAAATAAATTGCTGAAACGGTAGGTGCCGTCATTGCGCACGTTGATGTACATGTTGTTGGTGCTGACAGTATCCGTAATGTCAACCGAGAAAGTGAGAGGAACATTATAGTCCCAGCTATACTGACTGATGCTTTTGTTCTGCTCAAACACTCTGTTTTTGTCACATGAGCCAAACAAGCCTGCAGCTAAAAAAATAATCAGTAAAAATTTCCAATTATTTTTTGGGAGCTGCATTGTTGTTGTTGTTTGTATTGTTAGGATTGCCTTGCTGTTGCGCGGGTTTCTTTTTCTTTTTTTTCTTCTTCTTCTTTTTCTTGTCCATCCGCGTCAGGCTGTCTTGCCCTACCACATCATTGTAGTCAGGTGTGTCATCTGGTTCTTCTTCGGGCAATCCTGTTTTTAAGTCGGCAGGTTTCTGACCTTCCTTGTTCATGGCAATAATTTCTTTCACCAGATCAACAGGCAGTGCCACCCATTTGTCAGTACTGGGCTGATAATATTCTCCTTCTTTCAGATCAGGAATCAGTTCATACCACATCAGCCTTTTGAAAATATCTGTTTTGCGGTGAAGTGCTTTTCCTGCAAGTGTCATCAGATTGGTTCCCGATTCGGGAATATCTTTCAGCGCATCCAGATAACTGTCTAATTCAAAGTTGAGGCAGCATTTCAGTTTGCCACATTGGCCTGCAAGTTTCACAGGGTTGATGCTGAGGTTCTGATATCGTGCTGCCGATGTGCTTACTGTTTTAAAGCTAGTCATCCAGGTAGAGCAGCAAAGCTCGCGACCGCAAGAGCCTATTCCTCCCAGTCGTCCTGCTTCCTGCCGCAGACCAATTTGGCGCATATCAATTCTTACCTTAAACTCTTCACGCATTTTTACAAGCAGCTCACGAAAATCAACACGTTCATCTGCAGTATAAAAAAATGTTGCTTTCTTGCCATCGCCCTGATATTCCACATCGCTGAGTTTCATTTTCAACCCCAGTTGTATGGCTAACTGACGTGCACGAATCATGGTGGGCTGTTCCAGTTTTTTATAAGAATCGTATTTTTCAATATCAGCAGGTCGTGCCGGCCTGTAAAGTTGTTTAATCTCATCAGAGTCGTGAGCGATGCCACGGTTTTTGAGTTGTAGTTTTACCAACTCACCTGTTAAAGTTACAGTGCCTATGTCGTGACCGGGAGTAGCTTCCACAGCTACTTTGTCGCCAGCTTTCAGCGGATGCATGTCGGTGTTTCTGTAATACTCTTTGCGCGTACCTTTGAACTGCACCTCTACAATGTTGAAAGGTTTATGACCCGGAGGCAACTCCATATCGGAGAGCCAGTCATATACATTCAGTTTGTTGCAACTTCCCGTACCGCAGGAGGTGCAACCTGTTTTGGATTCTTTATTATTCGAAACAGCAATTTTTTCTTCTGCCATTGTTGTGTTTATTGTGTAAAAAAACAAATGCTACATACGCAGTATGTGGTGCATTCTGAACGACAAATCTAAGAATAAAATTTTGGCGTTGGCATTACGCTCTATATGAAAGGCTCCTTCCTGCAGCGTTTTGGTGAAGTTTTCAATATTGTGAGGGGTAATCATCTTGCTGAAACGCTCAAATCCTGCAAAGGTCTGCTCGTTGTAGCGTGCATGTTGAGGCCCTGCCAGATTAGCAATCATACATTCGCGTGCAGTGCTTATACCGAATACGAGAAAGTTGCGCTGTTCATCACGACTGAGTCTTGCCATTTCTTCAACCCAGGTATAAAGTTTCTTATAGTCCTTGCTGATGTTCCAGCACATCCTGAGCCAGTTGAGAAAAACCTGCTCGGGTTGTTCCGACTCTTTGTCGCTGCGCAGCAGCTGAAGTGCTTCGGAAATATTGTTTCCCGCAAGCCTTACCATGCTGCGTGCGCGGTTCACTTCAATATGTTTTTCGTTTTTGAGATATCCCACCAGTGTTTCAGTATCAGGTTGCGGAACCTTCACCATTTGTGTACGTGAGAGTATGGTTGGTAAAATGCCATCGTAGCGGTCGGTGATGAGAATAAACACACTGTCGTCAGGAGGTTCTTCAATAATTTTCAGCAGTTTGTTGCTGGTGGCAGCATTCATTTTGTCAGCATACCACATGATGAGTACTTTAAAACGACCTGAAAAACTTTTCAGAAATAATTTATGTGTGATGCCTGCACTTTCTTCAGCAGCAATAATACCTTGTTTTTTTTCGATACCTATGGCCTGATACCAGTCGTTCAGTGTAAGATATGGATTGGAAGTAAACGCTTGTCGCCACTGCATGATAAAATCATCGGTGCGTGGTTTTTTTACTTCATCGGTTGAATTTACCGGTACCACAAAATGCAAATCAGGATGAGAAAGTTTTTCATACTGCCTGCACGAAGGACATTGTCCACAGCTGTCGTCAGGAAGAGGGTTTTCGCAGTTGAGGTATTGTGCAAAAGCCACTGCAAGAGGCAGAGTGCCGCTGCCTGTCTGACCCATGAACAGCAATGCATGAGCAATGCGGCCACTGCCTGCCATTTTCAGCAACAGTTGTTTTACTTCCTGTTGACCAATTACTTCTTTGAACTGCATGCTGCAAAGGTAAAAGAACGCAAGGATTTACAGTGGGTCAATGCTGTTAAGTTATCGCCAAAAATCATATTCTGAGCAACAGGTTTATACTCTTGTTAGCTTTTAGCAACTATCTTTGCAACCGTTAAAATTTAATTACACAAAATGATTACTGTTGATGATTTTAATTTTTCGGGAAAACGTGCTTTGGTGAGAGTTGATTTTAATGTACCTCTCGATAAAACCACATTTGCCGTTACCGACAATACGCGACTTAAAGCTGCTGTTCCTACGATTAAAAAAATTCTGAATGACGGTGGCAGCGTAGTGCTGATGAGTCATTTGGGTCGTCCTCTCAAAAAACTAAAAGAAGATGGAAGTGTAGATGTGCAGAAATTTACACTGAAGCATACCGTTGCTGAAATTTCAAAACTGCTGAATGTAGAAGTTCTTTTTACATACAATTGCATTGGCACACAGGCAATGGATATGGCACAAAACCTCAAACCCGGACAGGTGTTGTTGCTGGAAAATCTTCGTTTTCATAAGGGAGAAGAAAAAGGGGATGTAGAATTTGCTAAGCAACTTGCAGCACTGGGCAATGTGTATGTGAATGATGCCTTCGGTACTGCGCACCGCGCACATGCAAGTACAGCTGTTATTGCTCAGTTTTTTCCGGGCGCTAAAATGTTTGGTTATGTGATGGCCAATGAAATAAAAAATGCAGAAAAAGTTATGTTGCATGCGGGCAAACCTTTTACTGCTATCATGGGTGGTGCCAAAGTTTCTGACAAAATTCTCATCATAGAGCAACTGATGTCGCGCTGCAATCACATCATCATTGGCGGTGGCATGGCTTACACTTTTTTTAAAGCAATGGGTGGTCAGATAGGGTCGTCATTGTGCGAAGAAGATAAACTTGATCTTGCCAAAGAAATTCTTAAACGTGCTGAACAGTCAGGAGTGAAGTTTCATCTTCCTGTTGACTCCGTACTTGCCGATAAATTTGATAACGATGCGCAGGTGTCTTACAGCGACAATATGCATATCCCTGATGGATGGATGGGATTGGATATCGGGAAAAAAGCTGTGGAAGAATTTTCTGCTATCATCAAAGACAGCAAAACCATTTTGTGGAATGGGCCGATGGGTGTTTTTGAAATGGAAAAATTTTCGGCAGGAACCAAAGCTATTGCACAGGCTGTTGCCGATGCAACTGCTAAAGGAGCGTTTTCATTAATTGGCGGTGGTGATTCAGCTGCTGCAGTCAACAAATTCGGAATGTCGGACAAGGTAAGTTATGTGTCAACCGGTGGAGGTGCCTTGCTCGAGTATTTTGAAGGAAAAGAATTGCCCGGCATCAAAATGGTGATGGAATCATAAAACAGATTTCTAAAAATCTTTTTTGTCGTACTGCATTTTATCCTTGATATCTATCTGGTGGTATTTTGCCCAGTAATTATCTAAGCTGAACAAAACTGGTTTGCCAAACACTTTTTCAATCCAGACAGGAAATGCAAAAGGTCGTCTGCTGCTGAAGTATTCGAAATATTTTTTTTGCTCAGGAACATTGGTGCCCAAAACACATTCAGCTAAAAAGTTGCCGCAAAAACTTGCCCATGGCAAACCTACTACGCCAAAGCAAAAATGCAGATAAGGAGTTTTATCATCCCTTACCAGCGTAGGAAGCAGGTCGCGTGTGGTATCTATTTGCCCCGGCCAGTACTGAATAAATTTCAGATGATTGAGACTTGGGAAAAACTGTTTGAATTTGGTTATCACCTCATCAATCACTGTAGCGCTGTGAACTTCTTTACTCAGAAAAGTAGTAAATGCAGATCCTCCTCCCAGTAACATCCTGTTGTTGCCGGTAAGTCTGAAGTAAGAATATACAAGAGTGCTGTCCCAGCACTGAAACTTTTGACCACTGGGAAATATACTTTCAATTTCTTTATCGCTCAGCGGTTCGCTTATACTTAAAAATGTTTGTGCATGAAAAACATCATCAGCAAAATGAGAAAAGGAGTGCGTCATTTTATCAATACAGATAATAATTTTATCGGCTTTCACACTTCCTGCATGAGTAAATACGGTGTGATCCTCAATGCGCAATGCTTCTGTTGCTTCATACACCTGAATTCCTGCATCGGTAAGAATATTTTTCATAGCCTGGCAATACTGTAGTCCGCTGATGCCATAAGTGTTAGCATAACTTACTGCACCGGAATAGCCGGTGGCATGAATGATGTTTTTCAACTCCTGTTCATTGTATATTTTACTTTCAAATCCTGCTTTGTTTCGACTTTCAAGTTCGTCCTGCACATCCTGCCATCCACTCTTTCCTATACCGAGAAAAAGGCTGTCCTGCTTCTGAAAATCGCAGTCGAGATTATATTTTTCTACATTTTGTTTGATGAGAGAAATTCCTTTTACGGGTACTTCCCAAAGTTCTTTGGCACCATTCACTCCAAACCTTCTGATAAGCTGGCTCAGTTCCAACTCGCTGTCGGGAGTAAGAAAGCCGGCACTCTTGCCTGTGCTGCTGCCACCAAGAATATTTTTTTCGATGAGAACTACTTTCAGGCCTTTGTTCATCAGTGCATGAGCAGCACTTACACCACTCATTCCGCCACCAACCACAAGCACATCGCATGAAATATGTTCGCGAAGAGAATCTATCTTATGGTAAGGTTTTCCTAACAGGGAAGTGTACCACCAGTTTTGTAAAAGCATAGTCAGTAATTTTTAAGCAGATAAATTTTATTACAAAGTTTATTATCCATTGCAATGATACAAAAGCTGAAGTGTTTTCTAATGAAAAACAGGAATCCGTAAATTTTTATAACTGAAAGTTCATTCTCGGTAAAATAAAAATATGGAGTTGAATTTTGTTTTAACATTAAAACCGTTTCTGATGAGCTTTTACAACTACATTTGCACTGCAATAAAAAATATGTTACATGTTTGAGAACAACCAAAACCGCACAGAGTTAAGCAGTCTGGGCGAGTTCGGATTAATAGAACATCTGTCCAAAGCTATTGAGCTGAAAAATCCTGAGTCGCTGAAAGGAATAGGTGATGATGCAGCAGTGACTGATACCGGTGGAAAAAAATTGCTGGTAACAACTGATATGCTTGTGGAAGGTGTACACTTCGACCTGATGTATCATCCGCTGAAACATCTCGGATATAAATCCATCATGGTTAACCTGTCTGACATTTACGCAATGAATGCTGAGCCTAAACAAGTGGTGGTGGCTATTGCACTCAGTAACCGTTTTTCGCTGGAAGCTATTGAAGAATTGTATGCCGGAATGCTGATGGCCTGCAAACAATATCATGTTGATTTGGTTGGCGGTGATACAACTTCAAGCAACAGCGGACTGATTATTTCCATCACAGCTTTAGGTACGGCTCATGCTGATGACATTGTATATCGAAATGGTGCAAAAGAAAACGATTTGATTTGTGTGACCGGAGATTTGGGGGCTGCATACATGGGATTGCAGTTGCTGAGGCGGGAAAAACAGGTGTTTCTGGAAAACCCAACGGTGCAGCCTGAATTTGAAGGAAACGATTATTTACTGGAACGCCAGCTAAAACCTGAGGCAAGAAAAGATATGATTGAATTGTTGAAGAAGCATGCAGTGAAACCTACGGCTATGATTGACATCAGTGACGGACTGGCATCAGAGATTATGCATATCTGCAAACAGTCGGAGAAAGGTTGTATGCTTTATGAGAGCAAGCTGCCAATAGACCAGAAAACTTTTGATCTGGCAAGAGAGTTTCATCTCGACCCTACGGTGTGTGCTCTCAATGGCGGTGAAGATTACGAATTACTTTTCACCATTAGTCAGGGCGACTATGAGAAGCTGAGAAGTGAAGCAGATATTTCCATCATCGGACACATCACAGCAAAAGAAGAAGGATGTTATCTGCTGGATAAATCGGATCATAAAACAGCACTGAAAGCACAGGGATGGGATGCACTTAAAACTTTTTAACGAAATAAAAATATGAGTAAAAAAAATTATCGCATACTCTGCTGGAACATTAACGGTATTCGTGCCATCTGGAAAAAAGGTTTTCCCGAATGGTTTGCCAAAGAGCAACCTGATATTTTATGCCTTCAGGAAACCAAGGCACAACCCGAACAACTGGATGATGAAATAAAAAATGTAAGCGGTTATAAGAGTTATTTTTTCTCTGCACAGAAGAAAGGTTATAGCGGAGTAGCAGTTTATACCAAACACGAACCGTTGAAAGTGTCCTTCGGGCTGGGTGATGAAACATTTGACGTTGAAGGTCGCAGTATTGAAATGGAGTTCGAAGATTTTGTGCTGTACACAGCATACTTTCCCAATGGCGGAAGAGGTCCAGAGCGGGTGAAATACAAACTCGATTTTTATGGTAAGTTATTTGAACGCGCTGAAAAAATGAGAAAGAAAAACAAACATATCATCATCTGTGGCGACTACAATTCAGCACATAAGGAAATTGACCTTGCACGTCCTAAAGAAAATTCAAACACAACAGGATTTCTTCCCGAAGAACGTGCATGGATTGATAAGATTATTGACATGAAATACATTGATATTTTCAGAGAATTTAACAGTGAACCCGGGCAATATACTTACTGGGATCAGATTACACGTGCACGCGATCGCAATGTTGGTTGGCGTATTGACTATTACATGATTTCAGAAGAACTTCGTAAGTATGTAACAGCAGCGCCTATACATCAGAGTGTGATGGGCAGCGACCATTGCCCGATAGAATTGAACCTGACTTTTTAAAATTACAAGAGAGAAGCAGGTTTTCTTAAGCGGACTTTTATCATCCTTTGGTGTCGTCCTCCGCACTTAAACGAAAACCCAGTTGTTTGCTTCCGGAAATGTTTGATCCAAATGAGCCTGAAGAAATTTCACGGTAACTCATGGCAGGAACCTGATCAAAAGGCTGCGCAAACAAATCATGCTCAATACAGAAAACAATAATCTGTTCTAACAGATTTCCCATTTTATCCTCATCAATTATATCCTGAGTGATGTCGTTATACAACATACCTATTTGGCGTTTACCTTCCACCATGAAATGGTTTTCGTGGTTGATAAAAATACGGGCTATGAGAATGCCATAATCATCGTTACGTTTTTCGGCAAGAGAGTCTGACAGAAAATTATAAATATTGATGATGGCACATTGTGAACGATATTCATCATCGCGCAGATATGAAAAACGGTAAGCAGGATTGGCAGGCGTGATACGAAAAAGATTAGGATGCAAATGAAACCACAGCGTATCTTCGCCTAACTGAAGCTCGCACATGTTGTTACCGGTATCGTAAAATTTTACTCTGTAACGTTTGTTGGAAGGCTGAAATTTGCTGTTGATGTTTTCGGCAAAAGCAGAAAGCCATGATTTCAGCGAAACAAAAGTTTTCTCAGCATTATCAGTTGCCTGACAGTTGAGCGGGAAACGTTTTTGTATCAGTTGCAAAATTTTATCGTCAGGTGCAGCCATTTTTTAAAAAATTAATATGCACGTGCAAATAATACACGTTGTTTACTCGGATTACCTGTAAGAACACATTTTCCGCTCTCTTGTTTGTTGTTAAGCGGAATGCAACGGATAGTTGCTTTGGTGAGTTCTTTTATTTTTTCTTCCGTTTCAGAGGTGCCATCCCAGTGTGCTGACACAAAACCTCCGGTGGTATCGAGGATGCGTGTAAATTCTTCCATGGTGTTTGCAGCACGTGTATGATTGTCGCGGAAGTCAAGAGCTTTCTTAAAAATATTTTCCTGAATCTGACTGAGCAGATTCTCAATTTTCAATTCAATATCGGTAGTGTGAACAATAAATTTCTCTTTGGTATCGCGTCTTGCCAGTTCAATGGTATTGTTTTCTACATCACGCGGGCCTATAGCCAATCGTAATGGAACACCCTTCATTTCATATTCAGCAAATTTCCATCCCGGCTTAGCCTGTTCATCATCATCATACACAACTGAAATTCCGCGTGAGGCAATTGCATTTTTAATTTTTATGGCATAGTCTGACACCAGTTTCAGTTGTTCTTCGTTTTTGTAAATGGGAACAATCACCACCTGAATAGGTGCCAGTTTTGGAGGAAGCACAAGACCGTCATCATCAGAGTGAGCCATCACTAAAGCTCCCATCAGTCGGGTGGATACACCCCATGATGTTGCCCACACATAATCCTGCACACCCTGTTTGGTAGTAAATTTTACATCAAAGGCCTTGGCAAAATTCTGACCTAAGAAATGTGACGTACCTGCCTGCAATGCTTTTCCGTCCTGCATCAGTGCTTCAATGCAGTAAGTATCGAGTGCACCTGCAAAACGTTCATTGGCTGTTTTCACTCCTTTGATAACAGGAATAGCCAACCATTGCTCTGCAAATTCAGCATACACATCAAGCATTTTTCTGGTTTCTTCCACAGCTTCATCCGAAGTTGCATGAGCAGTGTGACCTTCCTGCCAGAGAAATTCTGCAGTGCGCAAAAACAGTCGCGTACGCATTTCCCAGCGAACAACATTAGCCCACTGATTAATGAGAATAGGAAGATCGCGATAAGACTGAATCCAGTTGCGATAGGTATTCCAGATGATTGTTTCTGATGTTGGGCGAACAATAAGTTCTTCTTCAAGTCGTGCTTCAGGATCTACGACAACACCTTTTCCTTCATCTGACTGTTTCAAGCGATAATGTGTCACAACGGCACATTCCTTGGCAAAACCATCTACGTGGTTAGCTTCCTTGCTGAAGAATGATTTTGGTATGAAGAGAGGAAAGTATGCGTTAGTATGCCCTGTTGCTTTAAACATGCTGTCGAGTTGCTGTTGCATTTTTTCCCAAATGGCGTAGCCATAGGGTTTTATAACCATGCAGCCTCTTACAGATGAAGTTTCTGCTAAGCCTGCCTTAACAACAAGCTGGTTGTACCACTCGGAATAATTCTGTTCGCGGGTTGGAAAGTCTTTTGCCATTTTTTATCTTTGAGGTGAAATTGCAGTGAATGAATTTATAAAAGAATACTTAAAAAAAGTATTGGCAGCAAAATTGTAAAACAAACATTACATATACAATTGTGTTAAACTTTTAAACGTTAAATTAGTCAAAATTTAAAAACAACATACGATGAGAACATTAGTCACAGTAATCGCAACTCTTGCGGCAGCGTCATTAAGCTCCTGCTCATCATCGCAGCAAACGGCAAATGCATATACCGATGATGTATATTATTCTGCCGGCACCCCTAAAGCAGAAACTCCTGCAACAGTAAATAACACTCCGGCTGCAGGTCAGAGTGATTATGCTTCAAATGAACAAGGCACTGCTACTTCTTCTGATGAAAATCGTTTTGATTATCAGTCTGACGGAAGTTCTGCATCACAAAGCGGCAACACCTATGTCACTAATAATTATTACAATGATGATGATTATTATGATTATGCTTACACAGCACGTTTAAGAAGATTTTATCGTCCGATGTGGGGATATGGATATTATGATTCATATTATACCAACTCTTACTGGTATGATTACAACCCTTACAACTGGGGAGTAAGTATTTATTGTGGTTACAACTGGTGGGCACCATCTTTCTGGTATGCTCCAACCTTTACTTATTTCAGCTGGGGATATAATCCTTACAATTACTGGTGGAGTTATCCAAGCTATGGATACTATCCAAGTTATTACTACGGATGGAATAATTATAACTATGGTTACTGGAATGGTTACAACAACGGCTACTGGAACGGATATATGGATGGATACTATAACGGATATTATGGCTACAATCCTTATTACTTCAACAGTTATGATTATTACAGTTATAACAACAACATTTACTACGGTCCGAGACGTGGCGGTTCAGGTTCAAGTCATCACTACACACCTCCCCGCAGTGTTGCCGATTCTTACAACAGAGCATTATCAGGCGATGTAAAAACTACACTTCCTGTAAGCAATGCATACACTAGCAACATGAACCTGCCTTCGCGCAACAATGTAAACAGTGATGTGGTAACTCCTGCAAACAATTCAGGCAGAACCAATACCAACAGTGGTGAAGTTATTCATCCAAGAAATACTACAAATACGAACAATTCTCCTGTAAAAAATCCAAGAGTGGATGAATACTCAACTCCGGTGAAAGACAGTCGCAATACAGAAACATCCCCTGTAAAGAACCCACGTGCTGATGAATATTCTGCTCCGGTAAAAAATGACCGTAACAATTCAGAAACTGCTCCTGTAAGAGACAACCGCAGCAACGAGTACTCAACTCCACGTAATGACAGGAATAATACTGTAAATCCAAGAGGAAATAATGAGATTAAAGAAAATGCTCCTTACAATCCTCCTGTGCGCAATAACGATTACAGAAACACTACTCCTGAGTATAACACTCCTCGGAATACCACTCCTAATCCAAGAAGTAATTATGAGAGTGCTCCAAGAAATAATACTCCTGAGTACAATACTCCAAGGAATTCTACTCCACGAACTACTGTACCATCAGAAACAAGGCCTCAAAGAAATTCTAATGCTTCGCCAAGGAGCAATTACGAAAGTGCGCCACGAAATGACAGACCGGTAAGAACTGAAACACCTGCTCCACGTCAGCAACGTTATGAGTCTGCACCACGTCAGGAGCGTAGTTACAGCAGTCCGTCAGCACCATCAAGAAGTTCTGAGCAGTCTGCACCATCCAACAATTCAAATGGTTCACGCGGGGGAAGAAGATAAGATTTTAATAAACCCGTTAAAACAAGTAATTAAGTATGAAAATGAAGTATAAAATTATACTGTGGGCATGCTTTATGTCAGCCGGAGAAAGTTTTGCGCAAGATGCCAATGATGCATTGCGCTACAGTATGCAAAGTTTTGGTACTACCGCACGCTCCATGAGTATGGGAGGTGCATTTGGCGCACTGGGTGCCGATTTCTCCAGCCTGAGTTCCAACCCTGCAGGTATTGCTGTATATCGGAGAAGTGAATTTACCATCTCACCGGTATTGCAGTTTAACAATGCCAACTCATCCTATCTTGGAACGGAATCAACAAATTCAAATGCAAATTTGGGAGTGGGAAATATTGGTTTTGTTCTGGCATTTCCGCGTGAAAAGAAAGTATCAGGATGGAAAGGAACATCTTTTGGTTTTGGTTATAACCGCATCAACTCTTTCAGCAGCAGATTTTCGTTTGAAGGAACAAACACCGGAAATTCCATCAACAATTATTTTGCGGAGTTGAGCAACGGCATCAGTCAGAGTGCACTGGCAGGCGAAGACCAGTATCAGTTTGATGCAGGACTTGCTTTCAACAGCTATCTTACCAATCCTGTTATCAACTCATCAAACGTGGATCAATATCAGGGAACCATGTATAACGGTGATTTGCTGCAGAAAGGATTGATAACACGCAGTGGCTCACATGGCGAAATTGATATTGCATTTGCAGCAAATTATAACGATAAAATTTTTCTTGGCGCCACTTTGGGTATTCCTTACATGCGTTATACTTCCAATGAAGTGTTTGAAGAATATGCTTTACAAAATACTCTGAAGGATTCCATTAGCGGAAAAACTTTCAAAAGCTCCAAATACACACAAAAATTATCCACACAAGGCAATGGTATTAATCTGAAACTGGGAGTAATATTTAAGCCGGTGGATATGGTGCGGATTGGTCTGGCAATTCATACACCTACTTATTACGAGATGAATGATCAGTATTCTTCAAAAGTTTATGCCAATTTTCAGGAAGGATATCTCGAAACCAAATCGCCTGACGGAAGGTTTTCATACCAGCTTACCACACCTTTCAAAGCTATTGCAAGTTTAGGACTGGTAATAAAATCGCAAGGCCTTATCAGTGTTGATTATGAATATGTCAACTACAGTGCGGCAAGACTCAATACAAAAGACGACTATAATTTCAGTTCAGAGAATTCTGATATTTCAAATCAGTTTACCAGTGCATCCAATCTGAAAATTGGTGGCGAATACCGCTATCAGATTTTTGCTCTCAGAGCAGGTGCAGTTTTGCAATCAAGCCCTTATGACGGAAATTTAAGCTATAAAGAAGGAAACCTCAGTGCAATAAGTTATACCGGAGGTATTGGCATAAAAGGCGAAAATTTCTTCGTGGATTTCGGTTATGCATTTACCAAAACAAGTGGAAATTACACGCCATACACACTAAACAATGGTGAGCAACCAACAGCAGCAATTACATCCAAAGCCAACCGCTTTATGATGACTCTGGGCTTTAAATTCTGACATAAAAAATTACTTTCTGTTATTCAGCCCTTCAATTACTGATGTAGTGATATCAAGCGAATCGTTGGCAAGTAAAATACCATTACCTCGCTGATAACCTAAAATAAAATGATAGTTCGTTTTATTGTTCAGATCTTTCAGATAGGAAGTAAGATGCTTGTGTAAACTATCCTGCAATGCATCTTCCTGCACAGATAATTTATTGAGTAAATCATCCTTGAACTGCATGAGTTGTTGCTGTCTTTTGCCTAACTGCTCTTCTTCTTTGGCACGCTGCTCTTCCGACATATTTCCCGCAAGTTTCTGGTACATTGCTATGGCTCCTTCCAGGTCACGTCCACGATTTTTTAAAACGGCATCTATGCTGTCCTGTTTTTTCGTGAGAATATCTCTAAGGTCTTTGTAGTAGTTATAATGTTCCAGAAGTGTATCCACGTTTATAAAAACAATATTTCCACCCTTACCTTCAGGTACTACAATTTCACTTTTGGGAGTTGCTGAATTATTTTTGCTGACTTTATAAAACAAATAGGCTACAGCAGCAGTGAGCAACATGCAATAAATTAATAATCCGTTTTTCATCTATTAAAATATTAATTCTGTTAAGGGCGCAAAGCTAATATTTTCATTCAGATTCTTCGTTTCCGGTTTCTTACCACAAAAAATCTTTTTGTGTATTGAGGTTTGCTCAGATTTCTTTTTCTACTTTCGTGATGTATGCAAAGTATTATTGATCCGGTTGACAGGAAAGTACTGGCTGAAGAGTTGAATTCAGACCGGCTTGTGCGCAATACCAACAATGGACGCAACCTGATTTATATTGTTACCATACATGATTCACCGAATGTGCTGAGAGAAATCGGACGTGTGCGTGAACTCACATTCCGAGCTGCAGGTGGTGGTACCGGCAAGGAAATTGACCTTGATGAATTCGATTTAATTGAAAACTGTTATAAGCAACTTATCGTTTGGAATCCTGTTGATCAGGAAATTGTAGGAGGATATCGTTTTATCCGTTGTGATGAAGCAGCGCCTGACCACAAACATCAGTATAAACTGGCAACTACTGAGTTGTTTCATTTTTCGGATACTTTTATAAAAAACTATTTTCCTTATACCATTGAATTAGGACGTTCTTTTGTGCAACCGCAATATCAGCCTTCGTCAGAAAACAGGAAAGGACTTTTTTCACTCGATAACCTGTGGGACGGGCTTGGTGCCATTGCTGTTGACAATCCCGATATCAGATATTTTTTTGGAAAAGTAACCATGTACCTCAAGTTCAACAAGGTTGCACGTGACATGATTCTTGCATTTATGCATCATTATTTTCCTGACAGGGAACAATTGGTTAAGCCTTACAAACCATTAGGTGTAGATACAAATGTGAATGATTTTTTAAATGAGATAAAAGGCAAAACATATAAAGACGGGCATCATATACTTAACCACAAAGTGCGTGCACTGGGTGAGAATATTCCTCCGCTGTTCAATAGCTATATGAACCTTTCGCCTACCATGAAAACATTCGGAACCTCACTGAATCCTGAATTTGGCGATGTGGAAGAAACCGGAATTCTTGTTACACTTTCAGATATTTACGAGAGTAAAAAAGAGAGACACATTAATACCTATAAGCCCTGAATCAGAACTGAACCTTGCCGCTTCCGCTGAAAAGTGTAGCTGTGGTATATTGCAACCTGAAAGGTACAGAACAAAACTCAAACGTATTGGAGTTGGTAAGTTTCACTGTTCCTGAAACACCCTGATAAACGCCTGTACTGTCAGTAAATTCCACACACGCTTCACCTGCTGTCAATGGGCCACTACCCGAAGCAGGGCAATGCGCAGGATTGATGGTGTAAACTCCGGGGGAGGGATTTACGCTGTAAAAAGTAGCTCTCAGATTGCTGGCACCCAACCATTCTGTTCCTGTAATAGAATACGTATTGGGATATAAACTTGCAGATCCGTAAGAATATAAAAAATGATTCTGCCCCAAAGAATTTACAAACGTATTTTTAGATGGATGGCATTGGTTGAAATTGATAACTACGCTATCAGGCTTGCTGTAACAATTATCTTTATATGCATAAACAATATAAACACCTTCGTTGCCATAATTGGCAGAAGGAATAACAGGGTTTTGCTGACCGGAAGTAAAACCTGATGGGCCATACCAGATGTATTGTACACTGTCTGATAAGCTGGCAGAAAAAAGCTGAATAGTGCCTCCTACAGATAAAGGACTATTGTAATTAGCCATCACATCTTCCGGTCTTTCACACAAAACAGTAACATAAAATGAATCAACATTGCTCTTACAAAGACCAAGCACATCAGCGCTTGCATAGTAATATCCTTCGTTAAGTGATGAAGACTGATATATAACCGGATTATAGGCGGTAGCAACAAAACCATTTGGTCCTGTCCATGAATAAGTAGCTCCTGTAAAAAGTGTTGCCATCAGACTGATGGTATCACCTGCTTCAACAGTAGTATCTCCTGATATGTGAAGTGCCATATCCGGACAGGGTGGATTATCTGAACTCTTATCGTGGTTGCATGAAGCAAACAACAATATCAGCATTCCTGAGATTAAAAATATGTTTTTAAGTAGTCTTTTCAGAAACATGTTGCGAAACTACATCAAAGCAATGTAAGTTTAAAATTTACTTTTGTGTTCATAAAATTGAATATGGAAATTCTTACTGCTGAATTCATTCAAAGTAATTCTGACTACAGAAAATGTCCTGCCGAGGATAAACCGGAATATGCTTTTATTGGCAGAAGCAATGTCGGCAAATCATCACTCATCAACATGCTTTGCGGAAAAAAAGGGTTAGCCAAAACTTCAGCAACACCGGGTAAAACGCAACTGATAAATCATTTTATGATTAACGGGAAATGGTATCTGGTGGATCTGCCCGGATACGGTTATGCAAAAACAGCCCGTACCGAACGTGAAAAATGGGATACCATGATTAGGAACTATATGATGTACCGCAAAAATCTGATGTCGGTATTTGTGCTGATTGATATACGTATTGCTCCTCAGGAAAAAGACCTTGATTTTATCAACTGGATGGGCGAACAATCCATACCATTTGCTATTATTTTTACCAAAGCCGATAAGCAGACAAGAATTAAAAATGATTTTTCGGTAAAAAGATTTACAAATCAATTATTGAGAACATGGGAAAATATTCCGCCTTCTTTTATCTCTTCGTCCGAAACAAAAAAGGGAAAAGAAGAGGTGTTAAACTATATTGAAGAGTCAAACAAATTATTCAGGAACGTAAGGTAACAGCCAAACATTTAATAAAATGAAAAAAGTAATATTCTTATTCGCTGTTCTGACAGGAGTATTCAACAATGGATATAGTCAGATTATTACCATAAAAAACAAATTAACAGACCAGCCGGTGCAGGGTGCGGTGCTGATTAATCATAACCCATGGGCTGATGTGTCATCCAATAAAGACGGACAGGCTGATATCACTGTTTTTAAAGGTGCTGCACAGATAGAAATACGCTCAATGGGTTTTAAAAGCATCACTGTTGGATATAATGAAATTCTTTCCGGAGGGAATACTCTCTTTCTGGAACCTGTGGTATTTGAATTAAAAGGAACAGTTGTTTCAGCAACAAGATGGAAACAATCATCAGACAATGTACCTTCAAGGATTGCATCCATACAGCCTGAAGACATCATATTTCAGAATCCGCAAACAGCTGCTGATATGTTGGGCAATACAGGAGAAGTTTATATTCAGAAAAGTCAGCAGGCAGGCGGTAGTCCTATGATGCGCGGCTTTGCAACCAATCGTCTTTTATACACAGTAGATGGTATAAGAATGAATACTGCCATTTATCGCTCAGGCAATGTACAGTATGTAATCCTACTGGATCCGTTTGTGATGGAAAGTGCCGAAGTAGCTTTCGGGCCGGGTTCCGTTATTTATGGCAGTGATGCTGTTGGAGGTGTGATGAGTTTTCAAACGCTGACACCTGAATTTTCTTATCAGAAAGATCCGATAATAAAAGGGAATGCCGTTGCACGTTATTCATCCGTCAACAATGAGAAAACAGCACATTTTGATGTGAATGTTGGGTGGAAAAAATGGGCGATAGTAACCTCCATATCGCACTTTAATTTTGGTGACTTGCGTATGGGAAGTCATGGACCTGATGATTACCTGAAAAAGTATTATGTAACTACTATTGATACCGTAAATATGGCTGTCACCAATCCTGATCCACAGGTGCAGGTTCCTACAGGATATTCGCAAATTAATTTATTGCAAAAAATAAAATTCAAACTCAATGAAAAATGGAATTTTCAGTATGGCTTATATTATTCCGAAACTTCCGATTATCCGAGATATGATAAACTTATTGAGCTAAAAAATGGTGCACCCAAAGCTGCAGTTTGGGAATATGGCCCCGCGAAATGGATGATGAACAATGTTATTGCTACTTATATTAACCAACATAAGTTATTTGATGAAATGAAAATCAGGCTTGCATTGCAAAACAATGAGGAAAGCAGAATAGACAGAGATTTCAGCGGAAGTAAAAGATATCGTCTGAGAAATCAGAAAGAGAATGTCAGGGCATGGTCAGGCAATATTGATTTTATCAAATCCATAAATAAGCACCATGTTTTTTATGGTATCGAATATGTATATGATGATGTAAAATCTATAGGAACAGCTCATGACATCAGAAATGGTGATCCCATTCCGGTGGATGACCGCTATGCTCAGGCAAAATGGTCTTCGTATGCCGCATATATCAATTATCAGTATCAGTTGAGTAAACCTTTAACACTGCAGGCAGGAGCAAGATATAATCAATATGATGTTGTACTGGATTACAGCCGCTTTGCTTTAAATTCTTTTCTTAATCTGAATACCGTTACTGTTACTCATGGTGCTCTTGTTGGAAATCTGGGAATGATTTTCAAACCACAGGAATCCTGGATCTTGTCGTTGAATGCTTCAACAGCATTCAGGGCTCCTAATGTGGACGACCTGGGGAAAACCGTAGAGGTGAAAGACGGAAGAATCTTAATTCCTAATCCTGATTTGCAAGCAGAATATGCCTATAACGGTGAAGTAAATATTTCAAAATATTTTGGTGATATTTTTAAATTTAATGTCACAGGATTTTATACCTATCTGGATAAAGCATTAGTGAGGAGACCTTTTAAAGTAAACGGGCAAGACAGCATATTTTATGATGGCGAAATGGTGATGGTGGATGCTATACAAAATGCAGCCTATGCTACTGCTTACGGTTTTCAGTTGGGGTTTGACTTACAAATTGCCAATGGACTTATGCTTACGCAACATTTAAATTATCAAACCGGTGTTGAAGAAACGGATGACGGCCAGACTTCGCGCACACGCCACGCACCACCCACATTTGGAGTTACAAGAATTACGTTTAGCTATCAAAAGCTGATGATGCAACTTTACAGCACATATAATGCTAAGTTAAAATACAGCGATATGAGTGCCGAAGAAATTGAAAAAGGCTGGATGTATGCTAAAGATGCTGACGGCAATCCTTATTCACCTGCATGGGCAACATTAAACTTCAAAGTAAAATATTCGGTTTTTGCCAACATGGAACTTACAGCCGGACTGGAAAATATAACGGACGTTCGTTACAAACCTTATGCTTCAGGTTTGGTGGCTCCTGGACGTAATTTTTTTATGGCTGTAAAAGCAAGTTTTTAATACAGAAGAAAAATAAGGTTGTCTGAATTTATTTTATCAGATTTACCTCTTTACCGAATTCGCGTGCAAACGATTTCATTTTGTCTGCATGTTCTTTATTGTTGGTTGCATTCATATAGGTGTCGGCCATACTCATATACATTTCAAAAAAGAACTGTTGCATTTCCTCCACCAGCATTTCTTTTGTCCATAAATCAATACGCATGGTGGTTTGGTCTTTTTTGTCAAACAAAGCAAGCATCACGGCTTTACATTCTTTTTCGCCTTCCATTCCGCTGTCATCTGCTCTCCAGTGCAACTGCTCGGGAAGATTATTGTCATCTAATGATACAATGAATTTTATTTCTGATTTTTTCATTTTTCAAGTATGGAATCACTGAAGCCTTTTTCCTGTGGTCTCCATTAATGGAGTACTGCACAATAGTGCTTCAATATTAAGCCGCAAAGATATTTTTTATTCCTGATAGTAGGAGAAAATGCGCCATTCTGTTTCCTAAAATTCAAAATAGTAAGGCAATGTTTTTTTGAAAGCAGGGATGTAAGTAAGTTAAGAATATTTTTTCAGGGAAAGCATTGCAGTAATATTTTTTTGTACTTTAGGGTATTCATTTTTTCAAATGGACTTAAACTTCCTTACGAAAGAAAGCCAGTATTATGGCGTGTACCTGTTTGTAGCCATTGTATTGTTTCAAATGGTATTTATATTTATACAATGGCTGATTTACAAGCGGGTAGATTATCTGTTCTACATTGGATATATGATTTCCATTGTGCTGTATGCTTTTAGTTTGTATAAACACTTGTTTATTCAAGAATTTCCTGAAGGATATAGCGCTGCCATAGAAACTTTCTTAAAACAATCTTTGCCTTTGATTTCCATTACATTATACTCCGGTTTCCAACGTCATTTTCTCGAGCTAAAAACAAGTTCTCCCTTGCTTAACACCCGTGTTAAGTGGATTGAAAGATTTCTGATTGCATTCTGTTGTTTTCTGCCGGTGTTACTATTTTTTGAGGTAGAAAGAATTTATATGCTGCAGATTTTTATTGTAGTTTGTTGCATAGTAATTGCAGCTTTGGTGCTAATCATACGAAGAGTTTTAAAAGCTTGTCTGCCGTTTCAGCGGTTTGCTATTGCCGGTGCATTATTTATAATTGTAGGTTCAATTCCTACCATTATACTGGGTTTTTATGAAGACAGAGGTTATGAAGTAGCCGTTAACCCTCACCTTCCGCTGATGATTTGCGTTATTCTTGAATTGCTCACATTTACTACAGGACTAACTTTAAAATCGTACTATATCGAGAAAGAAAAAAGAGTACTCGAGAAAGCTATGGCAATTCAGATTAACAATCAAAAACAAACGGAAATAGAGTATTTGAAAATGCGCAACAATGTTTCACGTAAGTTACACGATAGTTTAGGGGCTGAACTTTCTATTGCAAAAATGATGCTTAGCACATTGCCAAAAGAAAAAGCTGAGACGAATAAAAAGACGCTTTCTGATTCTATAAAATTGATAGGTAATTCTATTGAAAAGGTGTATGACCTGATGAGTGATGTAAATAAAATTACACCTGAAGAGATTAATGTCATCTCATCAATTCAAACATTAATACAGAACCTTGAACCATTAAATAATATTAAATGGAATTTTGATTATAAATTGGAAGAGGAATGTTTGTCTTTTGTTAAGCGCCAGCACGTACTTCTTATTATTAAAGAACTGATTAATAACACTCTCAAATATGCCTCAGCTACAACTATCAGCATTAGCATAAGACATGAATTTAAGACCGTTAACATTTTTTATCATGACAATGGCTCTGGTACCGACCTTGATAAATTGTCGAAAGGGAATGGTTTAAAAAATATTAAAGAAAGAGTAACTGAAATGGATGGACAAATGCATGTTTACTCAACTCCCAATGATGGGTTCACTGTTCAGATAAATATTTCAGAAACTTGATTTATCCCAATTAAAATTACACCTATGAAAAAATTGAAAACAGTAATTGCAGATGATCATGCCATGTTTGGTATGGGTATGGCTGAAATAATTGGGCAGGTTTTACCCGTAGAAGTGGTTGCAATAGCAGATAATGGTAAAAAAGCAATTGAACAGACACTTAGCCAAAAAGCTGAACTGGTGATTATGGATATTGATATGCCTGTTGTTTCAGGAATATATGCTTGTAATGAAATTAAAAGGGTTTCACCCGACACATTGGTGTTTTTTGTAACTATGATTACACAAATAGAAACCGTGCTGTCAGCACTGAAAGCAGGAGCAGATGCCTATGTGTTAAAGGGAAACAGCCTGGAAGATTTGGCTGAAGCATTTGATTATTCAGTGAAGAAAAAACGTCCTTTCGTAAGTCAGCAATTGCGTCATCTGGTGAGTATAGATAAAAAAGACTTTCAGGATAAACTGATTACAGACAGAGAAAAAAATATTCTGAAAATGATTTGTGAAGGAATGACTAATGACGAAATTGCAAACGTGATTAATATTTCAGTTCGCACAGTGGATACACACCGCCAAAATATGCTCAACAAGTTAAAGCTACCCAACACTGCAGCACTCGTAAGGTTTGCAATTGAGAATAAGCTGATTTAAATGGTGATTGAACCATAGCCCAAAATTTAATTCTTAATTTTTTTCTGCTAATTAAAGTTACGTGTTTTTACGTATTGCAAACCGCTATATCATATTGTTCTTTTGCTTCACGCAATAAGTCAGAAGGATATGACACCCATAACCCCACGAGAAAAACAAGTGCTTGTTTTATTAAGCAAAGGCTATACAGACAAAACCATTGCCGAAAAACTGGAGATGAGCCCCAATACAGCACGCACACACCGGCAAAAGCTACGCGCAAAGTTTCATGTAAGCAACACGGCTCTGCTCATTAAAATGGCAATTAAAAAAGGATTTATTTAATAATGGCAGAAAATTACGTCTTTTCACGTATTGATAAAGAATTAAATATTGAAGTGATTTGCTGTCATTATTAATAATAACAACTGCAAACTACATCAGATGAAATACACATTTGTGTTATAAAATATTCTCAAACTAATCCTATTGGGCATTGGCTGTTGCCAATGCCTTTTTTATTTAATTCGTTGTTGTGAATAATAAAACAGGCAGGTTACTGAAATAACATCAGCTATTAAACATGATTGTATTTCCCTCGTTTACGAAAATACACTTCAGGGTTTAAATCCTGATTTTTCAAGGATTTTTTGTGCATCGTTTTCTTCGAGTAGTTGCGGCAGAGTAGTTTTATTATTTTTCATATACGAACGTACAATTTGCCATCCCAGCCATTGAGCTGTTTTGGCAGGAGCACCTTCGGGGAAACCCTGAGTGGTATTGCCATCGCCAACATATTTCATATACTCCATTTCATCGGTTGCATAGAGCAGTTTCTTTTCAATATAAAATGCCCACATCTGCTTGCTGTTGTTATTGCACCACTCCAATTGTTTTGCAGTATAACCTATTTTAACGGAGTCCTGCATGTCAGGGGCCATCATATCTGCAAAATACAATTGCTTGCCATAATAAATCATCTGACTCAGCAACTCTTTTTTTACATGGTCAATATCATGTTCGCTCTGATACCATCCTTTGATTACATCATTCACTATATATTCTTTTGAAAATCTGCGATAGGCATATTCAGGAATTCCTATGGAGGGATAAAATTCGCAATCGCTGCCCAGATACATATCCAACCCAACACCAATCAAACTGTCGGTAGTGATAATACTGTAATTGAAAGCCGAAATAAAAGTGACAATTTCTTTAGCAGGTTGTTTGTTGAAGTAATGTTTGTAATGTTTCAGAAAGTCATCAATGCCGGAAAATATTTTTTGAGTTACTACAGGGGTAAATATTTTTTGAGTTCGGTTATGAATGTCCTTCACATCTTTATCGTGAATAAACGCATTGAGGTTGGAAGCGAGCTTTGCAGAGTCTGTTGGCGGGAGGTGAATAATACGGTTGACATACAAATCGAAAAACTCAGGATAGGACGAACGATATTTTACTATTTGTTCGGGTGTGATGGAGTCAGCATCTGCAAACAACAATGAGTCAAAGCGTATGTGTGTGGTGCTTACGATTTCGTTTTCAGAAATAGTGTCCCGATGGGTACATGCTGCAATTAATATGATAAGAATGGCAAGCAGGCTTACTTTACGATATTCAGATTTCAATTTTATTATTAGTTTTGCCGATATTAAAAACACTAAATAATGAGAGCAAAAGTATCACTAATTGCATTAGCCTTTGTGGCAGTAGCCCAAACCCTGAATGCTCAGGACACAAAATTCAATTTCGGACTGAAAGTTTCGCCAACCATAGCATGGTTTAAAGCCAGTGGCAATTTAGACAATGATGGCAGCAAAATTGGTTTTGCCTATGGATTGATGGCAGATTTTAATTTTTCAGATAATTATGCCTTATGCACCGGAGTGGATGTAACCTATCGCGGAGGTAAAGTAAAAGCGTACGATACCTACAAATTAAAAACCGTTTTGCAGTATATTGAAGTTCCAGTTACTTTAAAATTAAAAACCAACGAAATTGGTTATGTCACTTATTTCGGAAAAGTAGGATTTGCACCGGGTTTCAACATCAGAACGGATGGTGACTTTAATAAGTCAGACATCTATCCTTTCAACTTAGCGCTGGTAGTTGGTTTGGGAATGCAGTATTCACTTGGTGGCAAAACAGCTTTGTTGGCAGGGGTAACTTTCAACAACGGATTTTTGGATGTGGTAAAAGAGAAGGAGATGAAAGCTACATCTAACTTTATAGCAATTGATCTTGGAGTGATGTTTTAATAAGAATCATCCAAATAAAAAAAGGCTGTCTCGAAAAGAGGCAGCCTTTTTTGTGCTGTAAACTCAATTAATTTTTCTTCAGATAATCTCTCAGCACATATTGAAGGATTCCCTGATTTCTGTAGTATTCAATTTCAATAGCTGAATCTAACCGTGCTTCCACTTTGAAGTTGGTTTCTTTACCTGAAGAATGAACCGCTTTTACATCCAGAATTTTATGTGGCTTCAAATCTTTTTCAAGACCGGTGATGGCATAAGTCTCTGTTCCGTCAAGACCGAGTGATGCAGCATTTTGACCATTGGTAAATACCAAAGGAGCAACACCCATCCCTACCAGATTGCTTCTGTGAATGCGCTCATAACTTTCAGCAATTACCGCTTTCACGCCCAGCAGGAATGTTCCTTTGGCAGCCCAGTCGCGTGATGAGCCGGAGCCATATTCTTTTCCTGCAAGAATAATCAGCGGAGTTTTGTCTTTCTGATATTGCATGGCTACATCATAAACAGTTTTCACTTCGCCTGTTGGCAGATAGCGACTGAAGCCTCCTTCTTTATCTGAAATTTTATTTTTGATACGCACATTGGCAAACGTTCCGCGCATCATCACTTCATGATTTCCTCTGCGCGAACCATAAGAGTTGAATTCTTCTTTGGCTATGCCTTTGCTGCTGAGATAAGCTCCTGCTGCTGATGTTTCTTTAAATGAACCTGCAGGTGAAATATGATCGGTAGTTACCGAATCTCCTAAGTAAAGCAATACTCTTGCATTAGTAATATCAGTAATTGCATCCGGTGTGGCTTTCAGATTTTCGAAGAAAGGTGCCTCACGTATGTAGGTTGAGTTCTGATCCCACTCAAAATTCTGATCGAGTTTTACTTCCAATGTTTGCCAGTCGGTTGAACCATCAAAAATAACATCATAAACTTCTTTAAAGTCATCCTGCTTCAAACATTCATTGATGGTATTCTGAATGTCTTCGCGTGATGGCCAAATGTCTTTCAGATAAACAGGTTCACCATTGGGGTCAAAGTCAATGGGGTCGTTTATTAAATCTATATCTACTCTTCCTGCAAGTGCATACGCCACAACCAGCATTGGCGACATGAGGAAGTTCATTTTTACCTGCGGATGCACACGTGCTTCAAAGTTTCTGTTTCCTGATAACACAGAAGCTACCACCAGTTCGCCTTTGTCAACAGCTGTTGCAATGGCAGGAGGTAATGGTCCTGAATTTCCGATACACGATGTGCAACCATAACCAACGGTATGAAAACGCAAAGCATCCAGATCAACATTCAGTCCTGAACGCTCTAAATATTTTGTAACCACTTTAGAACCCGGAGCCAGTGAAGTTTTTACCCAAACTTTTGTTCTCAGCCCTTTTTCAACAGCATTACGGGCAAGCAATCCTGCGCCTACCATCACAGCAGGGTTTGAAGTATTTGTACAACTGGTAATAGCTGCTATCACAATGCTTCCGTCACTTACCACAAATTCTTTATGCGGCTGTTTGATTCTTACAGAGTGATGCATCTTGTCCACTTCTACTTCCGATTTTGTTTCGCCATGAAGAGGAACTTTGCCAAATGTAAATTCAGTACCTGAACCACCTTCCTTCAGCCATGCTGATTCAAGCCGATCTTGCTGAGGCTGATATTCCCGGTTGAATTCACCTTTCAGAACTTCGCAGAATTTGTTTCCAAGGTCTTTTACAAAAATTTTATCCTGCGGACGTTTTGGTCCCGATACAGTTGGTTCCAGTGTTGACAAATCCAGTTCAACAACGGTTGAATAATTTATTTTTTCGTTTCCTGTTCTCCAGAGGAGATTGTCCTTGCAATATGTTTCTACTATTTTTATCTGCTCTTCTGAGCGGTTGGTAGAGCGCATATATTCCAGAGTGCGGTCATCAATCGGGAAATAAGTTACTGTACAACCAAATTCAGGCGACATATTACCAATGGTAGCGCGGTCGGTAACAGTTAAGTTCTGAAGTCCGTCACCAAACACTTCTACAAATTTTCCTACTACTCCTGTTTTGCGAAGCAGATTTGCTATTGCTAAAACAAGGTCGGTGGCTGTACACTGATTAGGGATTTTTCCTGTAAGTTTCAGTCCTACCACCTGAGGGCATGTAAAGAAAATCGGTTGACCTAACATGGCAGCTTCAGCTTCAATACCACCCACACCCCATGCAATTACTCCAATACCGTTTACCATAGGCGTGTGTGAGTCCGTTCCTACCAGTGTGTCAGGAAACAACCATCCGTCTCTGGCAATAACTCCTTTAGATAAGTATTCAAGATTCACCTGGTGGCAGATGCCCATTCCGGGAGGTACTACCGTGAAATTTTTCAATCCTTTCTGTGCCCACTTCAGCAATTCATAACGTTCTTTGTTGCGGTGAAATTCCAGTTCAACATTTTTGTCGTATGAGTAATCGGTTCCGTAATAATCCACCTGCACAGAGTGGTCAATAACCAGGTCAACAGGTATGGCAGGATTTATTTTCTGGCCATCTTTGCCATGGCGAACATATTCTGCACGCAGCGAAGCCATATCCACCACAGCGGGTACTCCCGTAAAGTCCTGCATCAGAATACGTGCAGGCATGAATGGAATTTCTTTATCTATTTCAGCAGGAGTCCAGTTAAGCAAAGTTTCTACATGCTCATCTGTAATGCTGAAACCATCATAGTTGCGCAAAATATTTTCGAGTAAGATGCGTATGCTGAATGGCAAATGTTCTACATTCACTTTCAAATCTTTCAGCGAACTGTATTTGTATTTTTTCCCGTTAACTGAAATCTCTTTTACTGCCTGTGCTTTAGAGTAACTCATATATCAGATGTTTTTATTTTAGTTTTAAAAATTGCTTTTGAAAAGCAGCGCAAAGTAACCACAATTAGACAAATTTTCGATTTGCTATTGATAAATTTTTCTTTTCGGACTTGTTAGGTTTACTTTGTAACAGATAAATGATTCCAATTGTTCAAAACAGCAGCGAATTTGGTGATGCCACAGCTATCATTGACAATAGCGGGACGTACACCTACAACCATTTAAGGCAACAGGCCTTAATAATTGCCCATGCCTTAGAGGGTAGAAAAATTGCTGCACAGCCGGTTTTGTATCTTTTCCCTTCCGGATTTCAGTATGTTGCAGTGCAGTGGGGTATTTGGCTTAGCGGAAATATGGCTGTTCCGGTGCATACTGCCCATACACCTCATGAAATTGATTATTTTATTGAAGATTCAGGAGCCACTTTGTTGATTTGCGACAAAACGCTGAAACATCTGACCACACATTTGAAGAACAACATTGTGCAGGCAGATTTTGAAGAGCTGATACAGGAGTCGCATCATAACAAACGAATTCCTCGTGTAAAACCGGAAAGTAACGCACTGATGATTTATACCAGCGGAACAACTGGAAAACCCAAAGGTGTGGTGATAAGTCATGAGCAATTGGACACACAAATACGTTCATTAAGCAAGGCTTGGGAATGGAAAAGCTCTGACAGGATACTGAATGTGCTGCCTATGCACCATGTGCATGGCGTAGTGAATATTACCTGCTGTGCACTTTACAACGGTGCTACTGTGGAAATGCAACCTCAGTTTGATGCTGCCTGTGTTGCCGAACGTATGGCAAGCGGTCAGCTTACCTTGTTTATGGCTGTGCCAACCATTTATCATAAACTGATACAACATTTTGAAAAACTTAACAACGAAGAGCGACATCAGTGGCAACATGGAATGAAATCTATGCGACTGATGGTTAGCGGATCGGCAGCACTGCCAATGCCAACTTTGGCGCGCTGGAAAGTAGTAAGCGGACATACTTTGCTGGAGCGTTATGGTATGACGGAAATCGGTATGGCTTTATCCAATCCGCTGCATGGCGAACGTAGAGCAGGAACTGTTGGTTTCCCTTTACCGTTTGTTGAAGTAAAAATAGCAGACGAATCAGGCAATGAAATAAAAGATGCAGGCACTCCGGGAGAGTTATATGTAAAAGGAAAAACGGTTTTTAAACAGTACTGGAATAAACCGGAAGAAACTGCAAATGCATTTGTTGACGGATGGTTTAAAACCGGTGATGTGGCAGAGAAAAGCAGTGACGGTTATTTCAAAATTTTAGGACGTAAGTCAAGTGATATCATCAAGTCGGGAGGTTATAAAATCTCAGCACTTGAAATTGAAAACGTGCTTCTTTCGCATGAGCGCATCAGCGAATGTGCTGTGATTGCTTTGCCTGATGTGGTATGGGGCGAAACCATAGCTGCTGCCATTGTAGGAAATGTTTTGCAAAGTGAACTTACAGAATGGCTGAGAGATAAAATGGCAGGATATAAGCAGCCTCGTCATTTTGTTTTTGTGAAACAACTGCCCAGAAATGCCATGGGAAAAATTTTAAAACCGGAAGTAAGAAATCTGTTTAAATAAAAAACGGACTACATCATGCAGTCCGTTTTTTTACCAAGTATTTTTTGCAAAGAATTTATTTCACTACCATACGTTGGGTGTAAGTCATATTGGAAGTTTTGATATTCAGAAAATAAATACCTGAAGTTAGTGCAGAGGCATCAAATCCAATAATTTTATCATCATCAGCATAGGCTTCGGCTTGTGTACAGAGTTTACCCAATAAATTATATACATCCAGTTTTACCAAACCATTTTCAGCATCCTGCGGTAAAATAATAGTAGCATTTTCTTCTACAGGATTGGGATAAATAACAGGAATCATTATTTCTGCTTCGTTAGCCAGACGAGCAGTTTGTATATGCGAGTAAGTGATGGTAAGTTTTGGTCTGATAGCAGGATTAGGATTGTCGCTCGAAGCAAAAATCAGCTTCTTATACACACATTCACTTTGCAGACTCAGCATAAAACCAAAACTTGATGCAGGAAATCTTCTGGAATCGAGAATCAGTTTTTTCACGTTGATATTTGTAAAACTCTGATTTGAAGATGTTGTAGCCGGTAACGATACTCTGTTGAGTGCAGTAGTTGACGGCTGATTATTCCAAGTCACGGTTGATTCAGTCCAGCTTGAAGTAATTCTTTGCAGATAACTGTCGTTGCAACCTAAAAACTGTGCGTGACTTCCTTCTTCACTCGTTGGATTGAAGTATAATGAAAGTGTAGCACTGTGAATGATGGCACTTTGTGGAATCTGACTCAGGTCGAACTCAATCAGCGAGCGAACGATAGAGGTGTTACCGCTTTTAGTCCAGGCAATAGCGTTGAAGTCGCGCTTGGTGCCATAGTTGTGGTTGGCATATCCGCAGGGAACACAACTGAAAATTTCAGCGTCTTTTCCGTCAGACGGACCGGGTTGCAAAACAAGTGTAGTTTGAGCCTGCAAGCTAAGGATGGTTGAACTTAAAATTGCAGCAAGAGTTATTGTTCTTATCATAATGGGTGATTTAAAATTCACCTCTAAAGTAATATATTTTTAAATTAAAAAATCCAATAATCCGCTAAATGTTGCAATTATGAGGTAAAAACAGTGCGTTTTATGAATAAAGTAACCCTCTGTCTGCTTTTTAAACATGATTTTCATTTTATCCGTGATACACTCGCGAAGCCTTTATCAATCCATTAGTTCCAATTTCCAGAACTTCTGCCACAAGCATATCTTCTTCGCCCTGTACCTGACGAATGTATTCCATAAATACCCGTTGGTTGTTGGCAGTAAGTGTCTGTACCTGATAATGCAAAGTCGGCAAACGGTCGAATGCATCTTTCCACCATTGGCGCAATGCTGGTTTTCCTTTTACCAACCCATGTGTTTCAGGATGTCTTATTTTTAGTTTCGGACTGTAATGTTCAGCATTATTATCATATAAACTCAACAGGTTTTCGAGATGATGTTCGTTAAATGCTTCGAACCATTTTTGTGCAATGGCAATATTGGAAGTCATGTTTGTGCAGAATGAAATTTTTATGCTTCCAAAGATAAACAGTGAAAACGACAGGCTGAATAATTAATCACATATACGGATAAAAAGCATCTTCAATCATCTTCAGCTCATGGCGACCGTTGTGAATGACGATGGAAATAATATCGTAACGCACTTCCACATCCAGATTTCTGGAAATAATATAATGATCCGCAGCTGTTGCCAGAAAGCGCTCTTTTGCTTTCGTTACGCCATCTTCAGGCTCACCGAAATAGTCACCGCTTCGTGTTTTTACTTCGACAATGCTCAGTACGTTTCCTTTGCGGGCAATGATGTCAATTTCAAGTTTACCGAATCGCCAGTTGCGTTCCACAATTTCATAACCGTTTTCCCTGAGGTGAGCTACGGCTAGGTTTTCACCTTCGCGGCCCAGCTGTGCACTTTGGTTATTTGTCGGTTCCATACCAGTTGATTTTCCGTGACAGGTACATGACTGTTGCCAATACAACAAACAAACCGATGCTGCCAAGCAACAATGCATAATCCTGCAGTTGAATAATGGAGAAAACAAACGTATATAGAATAATCAGTGAAAGTGTAAACAACAGCGTAAGCCGTGTGCTTTTGAAAATAGTTTTGGTATAAAGTCCAATCATGGCGATGATGGCTGCAGCAGCCAGTATGTAAGCTTTGTTAAAACTCATATACTCACTTAGTGAAAGAAGCAAAGTATAAAACAAACACAAGGCTACACCCACCAGTATGTACTGAAACGGATGAATACGTTTGCGGTTGAGCACTTCGATAAAGAAGAATAAAGTAAACGACAGAGTAATAAGCAGAATGGCATATTTGGCACTGCGATATGTTTTTTGATAATTGTCAACAGGGATTAAGAACTTAACACCAAAAGCTGATTCGCTGATTCCTGCAGGAACACCACGAAATTTCTGCGCATAGTTGCGGTTGAGATGAAACACTTTCCATTGTGCGTCAAAACCTTTATCGCTTACATGATGGCTGTCGGGCAAAAATGCACCATCAAAGCTTGGATCTTTCCATGTGGATTTTAAAAATACCTGAGTTTCTTTTCCAAGCGGCAGAAAATACATTTCCTTGCTGCCATTTAATTTTAATGACATGTTGAAACTCATTCTTGCAGAATCCTGATTCTGTGATTCTGTCAGCGGCATTCTAATGCTTACACCTGATTCCTGAATGTCGTGGTTGTCGAGGCCCGGATTGAATTCAATGTTTTGACCATTCAGATTTACCGACAAACGTTGTTTCACACCTCTGAGGTCGGAAATTCCAAGCGTAATGGTTGACTCTTTCCAAAGAATATCGCCATCAGCAATATTCCACTCCGAAAAATCAGGATATGAAAAACTTCCTTCAATGTTAAGATTAGATTTATAAACAACAGCTTCGTAGATACTTCTGTGTCTTATTTCCGGATCAAAATCACCTGTAATTTTTAACTCATCCGGAAGGAAATGTGCATAACGAACTTCAGAGATTCGTTTGCCATCTTCGTTGGTAAATGCAGTAGTATATGGTACGTTGATGACAGGCCCGCTGATGGTTTGTGCATTACCCCATTTCTCCGAAATTTCATTCACTGCATCCTCATGGGTCATTTGCCTTTCGCGTATTAAACTCTCTACCATATTGGATGGTATCATCAGAAGGAGAATAAGTATTCCCATGCTGAGTAATTTAACCATCACAGAATTTTTCAGCCAGTTGCTGAGTTTGTCAAACAGAGAGGGAGAAGTATTTTCCATAAAATTTCAAGTTAAAAAGATGTCTGCTATACTTAACGTAGTTTAATTACGCTAAGTATAACAGACATCAAACTTACAAAAATACTTTGCTGAAAAATCAACAGGCCATCAGGCTATCAGCTCATTTTCCGGCTCCTTGGTACGTTTTAATTTTTTGGAAAGTCGTGCTTTCAGATTTTCGGACATGAGATACATCACCGGAACCAAAAACAAAGTGAGGAATGTTGCGAACATCAACCCAAAAATCATAGTCCAGGAGAGCGGTCCCCAGAAGGATGTACTGTCGCCACCGATGAAAATATGCGGATTGAATTCAGTGAAGAGAGTTACGAAATCAATATTCAAACCAATGGCAAGAGGAATCAATCCTAAGGATGTTGCCGTAGCAGTAAGAATTACAGGTGTCATACGTGTGCGGCCTGCTTCTACAATGGCTTCATAAGGCCCGACACCTTGCTCGCGCAACATCTCAGCAAACTCAACAAGCAAAATACCGTTCCTCACCACAATACCTGCAAGAGCAACAATGCCAATTCCTGTCATCACAATGGAGAAACTCATTTTGAACAATGAAAAACCGAGCAGCACACCAATGATACTGAAAATAATTTCAGAAAGAATAATCACCGGCTTACCTATTGAATTAAACTGTATAACCAGAATTATAAATATCAACCCTAATGAAATCAGCAAAGCATTCCCAAGAAAAGCTGATGTTTCAGCCTGTTCTTCCTGCGAGCCTCCGAATTTAATATCTACTCCATCGGTTTTAGGAAATTGTTTTACTGCAGCCATTACGTTGCCTACCACTTCAGCTTCGCGACTTTGATAATCGGTGAGCAGATTGGACGAAATAGTTACAATTCGTTTCTGGTTTTTACGCTTGATAACTCCATACGTATTGTCATATTTTATGGAAGCGAAAGACGCAACAGGAACACTTCTGATAACACCACCCATTCCCATATCACGATATGTTACACGGATGCTGTTTAATAAACTTACATCATATCGTTGATTTTGTTTATAGCGAAGCATGATTTTATATTCGTCATTCTGGTCGCGGTACTTTGAAACTTCACGCCCCAGCACAGCCATATTAATTTCATTTCCTAATGTACCGGTAAAAATTCCCAGACGGTTCATGTGTTCGCGGTCAATATCAAAAGTTATTTGTGGTTTTCTGTCCTGCAAATCCGATTTCAATTCTTCCACACCGTCAATGCGCAGTGAGTCGAGATAGCGTTTCAGATTTTCAGAAGTTGTTGCAATAGCCTGCAAATCATCTCCTGTTATTTCAATACTGATAGGCTTACCTACAGGAGGTCCGTTTTGTTCCTGCGATACGGTTATCTCTGCACCGGGAACCACATTTTTTACTGCTTCACGAATCTGATCCAGATATTTTACTGTGGACACACCATGGCGTTTACTGAATTCAACAAATGCAACTTCTATCTTACTTTTATTGGCATAATATCCCTGATCTTCATCAGAAGGGTCGGTTACATTTTCGCCAACACTAGCGATAACCGATTTTACTACATCATTCTTTTCACCAACTACTGCATATACTTTGCTTTCGAGAACCTTTGTTACCGAATCGGTATATGCCTGATCAGTGCCCACAGGAAGTGAAGTAAAGACATAAATAAAATTAGGATCGCTGCTTGGGAAAAAACTTACACCACCATTGCGGATGCCAATAGCAATGAATGATAAAATAAGTAATCCTATTGTACCTCCCATCATCCAGCCGGTACGATGAAGTGCTTTTTCAAGAAGCTGTGAATATAGTTTCTGTATTGCAGGCCAGACTTTTGTTTGAAAGCTATGAATAACTTTATGCAGCCAGAAACGGTGCAACAGATGAATCAAAAACAGGAACAGAGTGAAATTTCCCATTCCGGGTACACCTGAAACATAAAACAATACAGCAATAGCTATAAAAATAACAGCCGTTATTTTCAATCCTTTGTAAGGGTCGTGTTTTTGCTCATGTTTTTTCATAAAGTTGACTGCAAAAACAGGATTGATGATATATGCTACCACCAGTGATGCAAGCAGTGTGATGATGAGTGTTATGGGAAGGAAAAACATAAACTTACCTATAATACCTTTCCAGAATGCGAGTGGTACAAATGGTGCAAGGGTAGTGAGTGTACCTGATAATACAGGAAGGAAAACTTCGCCTGTAGCCATCTTGGCTGCTCTCACGATATTCATTTTTCCGTTGTCGAAAATACGATGTGTGTTTTCTATCACCACAATGGCATCATCCACTACAATTCCCAGCGCAAGCAGAAATGAAAATAATACAATAAAGTTGATCGTAAATCCTATGATTGGCAGGACAAGAAATGCCACACACATGGAAAGTGGTACTGACAATGCTACGAAGAAAGCATTATTCACTCCCATAAAGAACATCAGTACAAGTAATACCAGAATAAAGCCAATTACAATGGTGTTGATAAGGTCGTGCAACTGAATACGTGTAGTTTCACTCTGATCACCTGTGAGTACTACATTCAGATCTTTTGGCCATTCGGCTTTAAGTTCGTTTACAATATTTACAATTTTATCAGAAGCGTCAATCAGATTTTCTCCTGATCGTTTCACAACACTCAGTGTAATCACATTCTTATGGTTCAGTCGTGCATAGCTTTCCTGTTCTTTGAATGAGTCAACAACCTCTGCAACATCTTTCAGATAAACAGGTGCTCCTGTCATAGTTTTTACAACGAGATTTTTTAACTGATCTACATTGGTGAATTCTCCGGTGACACTTAACGATCTTCTCGTTCCGTCATTCATTCGTACACCACCTCCCGGAACAGTCATATTTTCATATTTAACTGCAGTTTCGATATCAGACATGGTTAAACCTGCAGCCTGCAGTTTCAGCATGTCAACATTGATTTGTATTTCACGCTCGAGTGCACCAATAATTTTTACCTCTTTTACCTCTTTAAGGCTTTCCATTTTATCTTTTGCGTCATCTGCATATTTTTTCAGCTTGGCAAGATCATAGTCACCATAAAGATTTACTGCCATAATAGGCAAGTCCGAAAAATTTACTTCAATAATATCAGGTTCGTTAGGTAAATCCTGAGGCAAATCGCTTCGCGCTTTGTCAACAGCATCCTTGACTTTTCGTTTAGCCTCATCAATTTTTACATCACTGTTAAATTCAACAACAATGCTGCAATAATCCTGCAATGCACGGCTTGTTATTTTCTTAACACCTGAAATTCCTTTACACTGTTTTTCGATATGTCGAACAACCAGGTTCTCCATATCCTTGGGTGAAGTTCCCGGATAAACCACACTCACATAAATATTAGGCAGTGAGATATCAGGAAAACTTTCCTTAGGAATACTGATGTACGACATAATACCCATCAACGTAATGATGACGGTTATTACATAAATGGCAGTACGGTTGTCTATTGCCCATGAGGAGGGCTTAAACTCTTTAAAAATGTCCTTCATAAAATTTTCCGGATTATAATTTTATCAAATCACCTTCAATTAGGCTCTGATATCCTGTTGTTATTACTTTATCGCCCTGATTCAGTCCTTCTGTTATTTCAACAGTGCCGTTGTATGTCAAACCTGTTTTCACCTGCTTACGCATTGCAGTCATTTTGCCGTTTTTGTTTTCGGCAACAAACACATATTCTCCATCAAGTCCTTTCTGAACTACATTTACCGGCAACGAAAGAGTTTTTTCATTGGTGTAATCAGCAATTTTTAATACTGCAAGCATATTTGGCCTCAATATATTTTCCTTATTATTAAGTCTTACTTCCACATTGAAAGTACGGTTCATGTTATTGATGGCATTGCCTGAATAAGACACCTTGGTGTTTATTTCTTTATTCAGATCAGGAAACTGTACCAATGCATTGTCATTTTTATGAACGCGGGTGATATACGCTTCGGGAAGTTCGCCTTTTATCTTCAGCATATTCAGATTTACAATACGAATAGCAGGCACCTGAGGCGATACAACCTGACCGGCTTTAATATTTACAATATCCACTGTTCCGTCAAAAGGAGCTTTGATGCGTGTAAGTTCCCACTGTTCGCGATAGTTTGCCAAACGTTTCTCAGCACTTTCTTTGGTAGTTTTTGCTTGCAGATATTGTATTTCACTTCCTATCTGTTGATCCCAAAGATTTTTTTGTCGCTGATAAACTGTGGTTGCAAGGTCAACAGCGCTTTGCAACTCACCTATTGTCTGCAACATTATTTTATCATCAAGTGTTGCAAGTATCTGTCCTTTTTTCACATGGTCACCGGCCTTCACATTAATGGCTGTTACTGTTCCTGACGACATGGGATTCAACATTACATCTTCATCACCTTCCACATTGGCCTGCACTTCCAGATAGTGTGTAAAAGTGTGTTGTTGCATTTCTGTTACTGCAACGTTTTTATATTTCTCACTCTTTGAAGTATCTGTTGCTGCAATCTCATCTTCCAAATTGCGGATTTGTTCGGTTAGTTCTGCCTGTTGTTTTTTCAACTTATCTAACTTACTTTTTTTCTGATCCAGGTTTCCTCCTCCGCATGATGACAGCAGTATCAATATTCCGACAGAGGCTATAAGCTTATTCATAATCTGTGTTTATGTTAGTGATGTTTTAATTTTTTATCAATGTTCCTGTAGCTTTTGCATAGTCAACTTTTGCTATGTAAGCTTCTATTAATGCTGTATAATAATTTGTTTCAGCAACCTTCAATGCAGTTTCTGCATCCATAACTTCGAGGCTGCTGCCTACACCTTCTTCAAATTTCTTTTTGGTGATGCGTGCAACATCTGCTGCAAGTTTTCTGTTTTCGCCTTGTGTATCCAGCGAAGCAAGTGCATTTATAAGTGATGTGCGTGCAGTTTGTACTTCCAGTTGCAATCCCTGCGACACGGATTGGATAGTGTTGTCAATTTTATCAACTGCAAACCGAGCCTGTTTTACACGTGATGCTTTCTGAAAACCATCAAACACAGGTACAGTAAGTTTCAATCCAACTAATGAGGTACGATACCAGGGTTTGTTTTCAAATATGTCGAAGTCATTGCGTGAAGCATTTACGCTGTATGAACCAAATGCAGCAAGTGATGGCAAGTAGGCAACACGTTTTAATTTTAAATCTATCTGAAGCAATCGTTTGGTGGTTTGCAACACATCCATTTCAATACGGTTGTTTACATCAATTGTATCGGCCGGATTAATCATGGTGGTTGATTTGATATCTTCCAGTTTGTCGGTAAGCGTAAGTTCATCCTGTACGTTGGCTCCAATCTGAAATTTCAGCAGATTGACAGACAGAGTAACCATTCGGTCTAATTTTTCTTTCTCTGTTATGATGTTATTGTAGGCAAGTACAGTCCGGTCATAATCTATTTTTTCGGCAAAGCCATTATCATAAGTGGCTTTCATATCATCACGCAATTTTTTCAGTCGTTTGACATTGGCATCCAGAATTTGCGTTTGCTCCTGAAGAATTAATACGTTGTAGTAAGCTTTACTCACGGTTGCCGCCAGATCTGTTTTGGTCTGATTTACCTGTTTGTGCATCAGGTCAACATACATGCGCGAAGCTTTTAAGCCAACCAGATAAGAGCCATCAAATAATAGTTGTGATGCAGTCAATCCTGCTGTTGAAGAATAATTCTGACCAAACTGTACAGGGTAAAAAGAGCCGGGATCTCCACCAAAAAATTCACCCGGTACAAAGGTGGTAGGAATATCAATAAATTTGGTAATGTCGGCACTGCCACTGATTTGTGGTAAACCAATGCCGAGTAATTCATCAGATTTTTCTTTTGCAATTTTCTTGTCGAGTTCAGCATTTTTAACGCTTACCTGATTTTTTATGGCAAAATCAACCGCTTGCTGCAGCGAAAAAGCATATTGGTTTTTATTTGTTTGCTGTGCCGAAATCTGAAAGGTGATCAGTACAAAAACAGGTAGTAATTTAAATTTTTTCAGCATAATGTTTTGCGATTAATCTTCGTCTGTAATGTTTTTATATTTATTAATAAGCCTGTGTCCTTTAACAGTAACTATTCCATGTAAGAAATGATCGAGCAGTGCTAACTGTACTTCATGTATTTTAAACTGTGAGGGAGGAAAAACCTCTGCATTCATTCCCATTGCAACTTCTTCCAGACGTAGCCTAACCAATATCTTGAGATTGATATCCGGGCGGTAAAGTTGTTCTGCAATTCCCTTTTTAAGATTTTTTTCGATGGTGGCAGCTATACTTTCTTCTTTAAACTTTAAAAAAAGTTTCCATGTTTTGGGATAATAGCGTTGCATATCATCAAACAAAACCGGATTTAAATTTGAAAATGTTTCATGCAGTTTTTGCATGGAAATAATAATTTCATGAATGGCATCCTTGCTTTCCTGCGAATATTCCTTCAGCATACAACGATTTTCATTCAGAAAACTTTCGCATGCTTTCTGCACAATCTCGTCTTTATCTTTAAAACAGGAGTAAATAGTTTTCTTGGAAACAGCAAGATGGTTGGCAATGTCATCCATGGTTACCCTTCGGATTCCCTGACGGAAAAACATTCCCAATGATTCTGTAAGTATTCTATCTTTAATTTCCATTTCGTTAAAAAACGGCCGCAAAACTCAGGAAACTTTTTTAGTGTTCAAAGTTTCCGCACAAAAAAAAATCAGTCTTTAACCTTTTTTAACAGAAAACTCAGTTTTTGATTTAATGAAATAATTGTTTACTCAACCCAAGCCATTCCAATGCCGAACCATGCAGCAATTGCTCTTTAATTTTATGGTCCAAATTCATTTCTTTTACCAATTTTCCCGGGATTGTTTCGCCTAACGGAAAAGGATAATCACTGCCAAGGGCAATACGGTTAGCACCGGCAAACTGTATAAGATAGCGCAGCATGTTTTCGTCATGCACCAGCGAGTCGAAATAAAAATTGCCGATATACTTAGAGGGTGAATGAGGATTATCAATAGCCACCAAATCAGGACGGCAGTCAAAACCATGTTTAATCCGTCCGAAAGTTGAAGGGAAACTTCCCCCGCCATGAGCAAAGGCTACACGCAGTTTTGGTAATCTTTCAAATACTCCTCCAAATATCATAGAACATATTGCAAGAGATGATTCGGCAGGCATACCAACCAGCCAAGGCAGCCAGTAACGTTGCATCTTTTGTTGACCCATCATGTCCCAGGGGTGAACAAATATGGGCATATCCAGTTGTTCGCATGCCTGAAATACAGGAAACAGATGTTCATCATTCAGGTTCCAATCGTTTACGTGTGTACCGATTTCAATTCCGGCAAGTCCGATTTTTTTGCAACGCTCTAATTCTTTTATTGCCAATTCAGGAGCCTGCATAGGCAGTGTAGCCAAACCTACAAAACGCTTTGGGTATTGTCTGACTATTCCCGCAATATGGTCGTTCAGATATTCGGATAATGCCAATGCATCATTTGGTTTAGCCCAATACGAAAACATAACAGGTACTGTACTCAGCACCTGCACCTGAACATCATGTTGGTCGCACTCATGCATTCGTGTTGTTGCATCCCAGCAGTTGCTTTCTATCTCTCTGAAAAATGTACCGTCATCGCGAAGCATTCGTGCACAGCATGGCTTATGATGATCGAGTTGAATAAATCCTCCATAACCAAATTTGCTTTTCCAGTCAGGTAGTTTTTCAGGCAAAATGTGTGTATGGATGTCTATCGTAAGCATGCTGTAGTAAATAATATTTTTTTGCAAATGTATAAACAACTGAGCAAGCTGATAGAAGGAAAACTTATACTTTTGAAAAAATCATTTTTCATTGGCATCTCATACAGAGAAATTATTACACAAAAATTTTCCATTTGAACCTACAGGCGCGCAGAAACAATTAATGCACAGCCTTGCAGCGTTTATGGATGCTGCAACTAGTTATAAATGTTTTTTGCTGAAGGGGTATGCCGGTACCGGTAAAACCACATTAATAAAGTCGTTGATTAAAACACTGCGCAAACTTGATTATGATGTGAAGTTGCTTGCTCCAACAGGAAGAGCTGCAAAAGTGATAACACAATACACAGGCAGCGATGCTTCTACCATTCATCGTTATCTCTACGAAATAAAAAGTGATAAAGATGGTGGTGTCATTTCAAAAGTGAAGGAGAACAAACATCACCGGCAGGTATTTATTATTGATGAGGCTTCGATGATTTCGAATGAAGATGATAAAACTCTTTTCAAAGGGGCCAGCCTGCTTGCCGATTGCATTGATCATGTTTATTCTCAACCTGACAATTTTATTCTCTTTATTGGAGATACTGCGCAGTTGCCTCCTGTAGGAATAGAAGTGAGCCCTGCACTTGACGAAGATTATCTGAGAAGAATGCATCAGTTGGAAGTAAGCTCATTTGAACTGAAGGAAGTAGTCAGGCAACAATTAGACTCCGGTATTCTGGCAAATGCACACTGTACCCGTTTGCTCATTGAGCGCGAAGAATATCGTCCACGACTGAAGGTTGCAGGTTTTGACGATATGGAAAGAGTCACTCAGCAAGAGATAGCTGACATATTTGAATCATATTTTCCATTGCGTTCAGATGGAAATTCAATAATTATTTGCAGAAGCAATAAACAAGCTAACAGATACAATGAGTTTATACGCAACCGTTTTTATGCATTTGAAGACCCGGTAGAAAAAAATGAAAGGTTGATGGTGGTGAAGAATAATTATTACTGGCATGAGTCTGATGACAAGAATGCATTTATTGCCAATGGTGATGAACTGCAGGTTGTGAGAACTTATTCTAAGGAAACAGTTTATGATTTTGATTTTATGGATGCACTGGTGGAATTAAAAGATGAAAGCAATACGCGGTTAAGAGTAAAACTTTTACTCAACGCACTTACCACCGAAACACCTGCACTTCCGCAGGAAGAATACAGAAAACTTTTTCAAAAGTTAGGAGAAAATTATCGTACGCCAAAAGGCAAAATAAATTTGCGTAAAATGAAAAGCGACCCTTATCTGAATGCACTTCAGGTGAAGTATGCTTATGCAATCACTTGCCATAAAGCACAGGGCGGCCAGTGGGAAACAGTGTTTGTTGACCCGGGATTTATTCCTGAAGATAATTATAACAAAGATTATATGCGTTGGCTTTACACTGCGCTCACCAGAGCACAACATAAAGCATATCTGATTTCAATTCCTGAACAATTTTTTGTGCAATAAGCATTCACCTGAAAGTGTAATGCGGGTTGAATTTTCAAAGCGGCATCACTTCGGTGACGGGATTGATGAAGTAAATACTTTTTGATTTAACTTCAATACAACAGAAATTTTTTCGCAACTGATGTTGCTTGATAAACACACGGCCTGTACGAATTTTAAACCTGGCTCCGGTTTCAATTTCTTCCAGCGTGAGCCACCGGTCTTCGGGCTTGTCGTAGTTGCGAAGTGTTCGCAACAGGTGATGATCGGTGCAGCTGGTGGCAGCAGGGTTTTGCATATAGTCGTTCAGCGCTTTCACAATGTCAGGCGGAAAAATATGCTCACGTAGTATGGGCATCATCAGTTTTTTATATTCATTTTTCCACTCTTTACCATGAGGCACAGTAATTCGCTTGCGGATTTTCCATTGGTTCAGATGTGCCACCTCATGGATAAATGTTATTAGAAATGCATAGGGATTCAGGTCGTGATTGATGGAGATGCGATGACCATGGCCATCCTGCGGAGGACGATAGTCGCCATACTTGCTGTTGCGACTGCGCGTTATTTTTAAACTGATTTTATTTTCCGAAATCCATTCAATGCAATAAGGAATTGCTCTTTCAGGAACATATTTTCTTAAGGCTTCTTCAATTTGTGTTAAAGTAACTCTCGACATCAGTGATACGGCAACTGTTTATTTCAAAAGTTGATAAGCAATAAAACTTGCGACCCATGCCAGCGCACCCATATATACAAACTGAATGACCGGCCATTTCCACGAGCCGGTTTCACGTTTCACAACGGCAAGTGTACTCATACACTGCATGGCAAATGCGTAAAACAACATCAGCGACAAGCCTACGGCAAGGGTGTAGCGTGGAGCACCTGTCTCTGTTTTTTCAGCTCTCATTTTTTCAAGAATAGGTTGGTTTTCTGATTCGCCACCAACACTGTAAATGGTGGACATGGTTCCTACAAAAACTTCGCGCGCAGCAAAAGATGTTACCAATGCAATTCCGATTTTCCAGTCGAAGCCCAAAGGTTGAATAGCGGGTTCAAGTGCTCTGCCCATCCATCCCGCATAGGAGTTTTCAAGTTTTTCAGATTGAAGTTTTGCCAACTGCTCCTGTGGTGGTGAAGGTTGTGCAGCGAGTTCTGTATATTCTTTTTCGAGGTTGTTGTATTTATCACCGGGTCCGCGTGACGACAAAAACCACAATATGATTGAAATGGCAATAATGATTTTACCAGCATCGAATAAAAATATTTTTACTTTATCATAAATGGTAATCAGAATATTTTTCCAGCGTGGCAGGCGATAAACCGGAAGTTCGAGAATAAAAAAATCGCGGCTTTTTGATTTCAGAATTTTTTTCATCACCCAGGCTGAAGCTATGGCTGCAACAAAACCGATAAGATACATAAACATCATAATCAACCCCTGTGAGTTGATGAAACCAAGAATATAATATCGCGGAACAATGAGTGATATCAATAATGTATAAACAGGAAGCCGTGCCGAACAACTCATCAACGGAGTCACCATAATGGTAATCATTCTTTCTTTCCAGCTTTGTATGGTACGTGTTGCCATGATGGCAGGCACTGCACATGCCACACCGCTTATAAGAGGAATAACAGAACGTCCGTTTAGCCCGAAGGGACGCATCAGCCTGTCCATGATAAAACTTACACGCGACATATATCCCGTATCTTCCAGTATGGTGATGAACAAAAACAGCAATGCAATCTGCGGAATAAAAATGATGATTCCACCGAGTCCGGCAAGTACTCCATTCACCAGCAAGTCATTGAGCATTCCCTGAGGAAGCCACTCACTCACCTTAGATGATAATTGAGCAAAAGTTCCGTCAATAAAATCCATCGGAAACTGTGCTACGTTGAATATAAACTGAAAAATAATAAACAGTATAGCAAGAAATATCACAAACCCCCAAATGCGGTGTGTTACCAGATTATCAATACTACGGGTCAGGGATTTACGAAATGATACCTGTTGTGATACACAACTTTTCATCAACACCGAAATGGTTTTGTAACGCTCAAGCGTTTCACCGGCCTGCATCACGGTATTTTTGAATCCATGTTGTTGAGTAATGTTTCTTAATCGCTCTTTTTGTTTTTCGTCAATAAAAGAAAGCGGAACTTTTTCAAAATTTCCCGCAAGAAGAAAAGCGGCATAATCACTTTTTACTGAAAACTCTTTTTTGATTTCTTTGATAACGTCAGGAGCCAGTTCGCACGAAGGCATGATGTCATTCTCAGGCTGATGGCGGTTTTCAAGCAATGCTTTTTTAATTTCTTCAATACCTGAATTTTGCCTTACCACAGCAGGAACAATTTTTATTCCAAGTGCTTTTTCAAGTTTGGGAATATCAATCTTCAATCCTTTTTTTATGGCCAGATCCATCATGTTAAGCACCAGCACTACCGGAACTTTCAAATCAATAATCTGAGAACATAAAAACAAACTGCGTTTTAAGTTGGTTGCATCTGCAATAACAATTACTCTGTCAGGGTACGATTCATCATTTTTATCTGTCAAAACCTGATAAGGAATTTGCTCGTCAATGGTTTTTGGATACAAACTGTATGTGCCGGGCAAATCAGTAATTCTTACCTTATACGTATTTCCATCGGCTGCATTGCGAATGGTAAACTGTCCAATGTGTTTGTCAACCGTAACACCTGGAAAGTTCGCAACTTTTTGATTGAGTCCGGTAAGTGCATTAAATAAAGTACTCTTCCCGCTGTTGGGATTTCCTATTAATGCAACTTTAAGATTTATGTCGGCCACCTTTGCGCTGAAAAATTTATAATGTACTTACCAAAACAGTTTCTGCCTCTGATTTTCTTATGCTCAGTATATAGCCGGCTACAGTTATGGCAATAGGATCGCCAAGCGGAGCAACCCGCTCAACCCGCACATTTTCTCCGGGAATACAACCCATCTCCATCAGCTTCAGTTTTATTTCTTCGTCTGTAAATTGTTGTATGATGCAGATGTTTCCGGGTTTGATTTCGCTTAACTTCTTATCCAAAACTGTAATCTAAAAAATAGTGATGCGAAAATAGGCATCCTTCTTCAATTTCAGGTATAAAACAAATCATCAGATGGTAAGTTTTAGTTATCATTGCTCCCGGTTTAATGATTATGAAAGTTATTCATACAGTAAAACATCTGAAAGAAGCAATTTCGCTGATTAAGAAGCAGAACAAGTCTGTAGGTTTTGTGCCTACCATGGGCGCCTTGCACGAGGGACATATATCATTAGCAGAGAGAGCTAAGGCTGAAAATGAGGTGATGGCAGTCAGCATTTTTGTGAATCCTATGCAGTTTAACAATGCTGATGACTTAAAAAAATATCCCGTAACAACTGAAAGTGATTTGGCAATGCTTGAGTCAGCAGGTTGTGATTTTGTGTTCTTGCCTACTGCAGATGAAATATACGCTGCCAACGAAGCACCACTGAGTTTTGACCTCGGAAATCTTGACAAAATTATGGAAGGCAAATTCAGGCCCGGACATTTTCAGGGAGTGATTACGGTGGTCAATAAATTTTTCAGCTGGATAAAACCGCAGAAAGCTTATTTCGGGGAAAAAGATTTTCAGCAATTGGCCATTATCAGAATGATGAGTAAAAAATTGCATCCTGATATTCAGATTATCGGATGCCCAACTTTGCGCGAGTCAAATGGTTTGGCAATGAGCTCGCGCAACAGAAGACTTGCTGAGAGTGAACGAAATGATGCAGGAATCATTTACAGCAGTCTTATACAGTTGAACTCATTAAAAAATAATCATGACATTGCTGATGCAAAATCACTTGTCATCCAAAGGATAGAAGAAGTTCATCCGTTCAAAGTTGAATATATGGATATTGTAAATGCTGATACACTTGATTCGCTTTCAGATTGGAGTGAGAGTACTCAGATGAGAGCATGCATTGCTGTTTGGTGCAATGAAGTAAGGCTGATAGATAATATTGCAGTTTAAAATCCACAACGGTAGTCTGAAAACCTCCGTTCACATTCAA
>ERZ795053.635-NODE-635-length-44685-cov-18.184002_pt1 | contig 44685 bp, 37 predicted proteins | sample MGYA00375137_ERZ795053 | MGnify/ENA primary metagenome ERZ795053 (study PRJEB30182, sample SAMN05720284) | activated sludge metagenome | isolation source: Anaerobic digester | place: Hong Kong | collected 2014-12-17 ... | reverse complement strand
ACCGCCGCCCTCACCCCCAACCCTTCTCCCGCAAGCGTGCGAGGGGAGTGAGCGGTTACCATCGCGAGATTTCTCGATCAGCATCGTGCCTGTCTCATTGCACTGCGTTATTGCCACATTCGAATATATTAGTTCAGATTGCAGAGATATGCTGGTGCAATCGGTTACGCTTTCTTACCTCAGCTCCTTACAGGGAATAGGGAATAAAACTATCATATTTGGCATGGCCTTTAGTTTCCATCGCCGCCATAATAAACTCCCTGTCAACCTAACTTGACTGCCCCACCGGACCGTGCATTCCAAGGTCGGGGTCCCGCAATGAATTTATACGAGGTCCCGTGGTCATTTGATGGCTGCATGGGCTTCCAAGATGATCCCTTGCGACTGATTGACAATTCCGGTCATTGGCGAATTGCGTTTAAGCGCCTTCGCGAGCACCGTATTTTTGGATTTTTTGATTACTGGGTAGGATATGAAACGTCTCGTGAAGGTTCTGATGCAAAATCCAGGCGCAGCATCACTGGCGCTGTTCACGCGGGAAATCTGGGCAAATCCACGAGCAATGGGCGCGGCGTGCCCCAGCGCGCCCTCATTGGCCAGCCACATGGCGGCTCATGTTCCTCTAGATCGGGATGGGTTGGTGGTAGAACTGGGCGGCGGCACCGGCGCCGTCACTGCAGCGCTACTTAAGCATGGCATACCTCCTTGGAAGCTGGTGGTGATTGAGCGCTCGCCGACCTTGGCACATCACCTGCGCCAGCGTTTCCCTCAACTGCGGGTTGTTCAGGGTGACGCAGCTCAACTCACCCAATTACTGGATCATGACCGTCCACGCGGTGTGAGCAGCATCGTTTCCAGTCTGCCATTGCGCTCCTTGCATCCTACGACAACCCGGGCCATCGCCCAACAGCTCGAAACTCTGTTGCAACCCGATAGCCTCTTCGTCCAGTACACCTATGATTTGCGCGGCGTCCCTCCCCGCCTGCTGCCACACTTCCGCCGGCGGTCCACCCGAATTGTCTGGGGCAACCTGCCACCTGCACGGGTGGAAGTGTTCGAACGGGAGTCCGCCGGTTAATTCAGCGCGCGCCCCGCTCCCGTGCGGCGGCTTGCTCGGCCTGAATCGCGGTCAGGGCGATAGTGAAAACAATATCCTCCACCATCGCCCCTCGCGATAAGTCATTCACCGGCTTACGCATTCCTTGCAGCATCGGGCCGATGCTGATTACATCGGCGCTACGCTGGACGGCCTTATACGTTGTGTTACCCGTATTCAAATCCGGGAAAATAAACACCGTGGCCCGGCCCGCAACCTGGCTATCCGGCGCCTTGCTTTCCGCAACTGCCTTGATGGTAGCAGCGTCATATTGCAGAGGACCATCGATTAGCAAATCCGGGCGGCGTTCGCGGGCAATGCGGGTAGCTTCCTTGACCTTTTCCACGTCGCTGCCACTGCCGGAAGCACCAGTGCTGTAGCTCAGCATCGCTACCCGCGGAGTAATGCCAAAGGCTTGGGCAGAATCTGCGCTCTGGATGGCGATATCGGCCAATTCCTCGGCATTGGGATTGATGTTGATGGCGCAATCGCCGTACACCAGCACTTGTTCCGGCAAGCACATGAAGAAAATCGACGATACCAGTTTGACGTCAGGCGCGGTCCTGATCAGTTGCAAGGCTGGGCGGATGGTGTTTGCGGTGGTATGCACTGCGCCGGAGACCAGTCCATCCACCTCACCCAGCTGCAACATCATGGTGCCCAGCACCACGGTATCATGCAACTGCTCCTCGGCTAACCCCGCATTCAACCCCTTGTGCCCACGCAATTCCACCATGGCATCGATATAACGCTGCTCAATATGCGTCGGATCGATGATCTCGATATCTGACGGGATGCTCATCCCGCGCCGGGCGGAAAGCCGATGCATACGGCCAGCATCACCCATCAATATACAATGGGCAATACCGCGCTGATGGCAGATAATCGCTGCTTCGATGGTGCGCGGCTCGTTGCCCTCGGGCAGAATAATGCGCTTGCTGGCCCGGCGGGCACGTTCCACTAGCATATGCCGGAAGGCTGGCGGACTGAGCCGCCGTTCGTCGATCGTGCTCAACAACGGCTCTTTCCAATCCAGACTGATATGCGAAGCCACCGCCTCCACTGCTTGCGAGATCCGGCTGCGGTCATCAAGCGGAACTTCCAGGTTGAGGTAGGGCAAATAAAGCACCGCTTGTAGCGCAGTGTAGGGTACCGTTAGCACCGGTAAGCCCGTATCGAACGCAGGCCCGCAGAGCTTCCAAATGCGGGGATCGGGCTTGAAACCACCGGTAAGCAACACCGCCGCCACCTGAGTGCCGCTCATCGCTGCCATACAGATAGCCAGCAGCAGATCGTCACGGTCACCGGGAACGATCACCATGGCCCCGGCCCGAAATTCCTGACACGTATTGACCAAGGTAGGCGCACCGAGGACGACATGGGTGACACGCCGGCCCAGGTGCCCTTCGTTGAGTACCTGAGCACCAATCATGTGCATGATGTCCTGCACCCTGGGCGCAATCAAATCACGTTGCCAAGGAATACAGCCCAGTAACTTGAATGTTTCCGGCCAGCGCCGGGTGCATTCAGCGCGGAATTCGACCTCGTGGCCAGGCCCATCGTTATCCACAGCGCGGCTGAAATCGAAGCGGATGTGGCCTGTAGGATCCACCGGCGCATCCAATAGATTAAGGATGCAGCCAAGCATTCGTTGATGACGAATGCCGCCATAGGCCTGGGCAACCACTTCCACAGTATCGGCCACCTGACGCGGAGTATCGTGACCCGGAGCAGCGGCGATGATAATCCGAGCGCCCAGGCTCAGCGCCATTTTAGCGTTGAGATGGGTGCCATAGGGTTGCTCTTCGGTATCGACCAGGCCCTCGACAATGACGACACTGGCGTTCTGCGCTGCCTGCTCATAACGAGTAATGACTTCTTCCAGCAGTACATTTTCCCGGTCGTGACCCAGAAGATTCTCGGCTTCGGAGACTGGAATTGGTTCCGGCGGCAGCAAGCTGGTGACAGTGCGCGCCAGCCGGGTTGAGCGTTCTGGTCCCGTATCAGTCGCATGGGGCTGGCTGATCGGTTTACAGAAACCGACAGGAATGCCTTGGCGATCCAGGGCGTGAACTAATCCAAGCGCAACAGTGGTCAATCCAACCCGTTGCTCAGTGGCGACAACCAATATGGGGATCGTCATAGCCGTTCCTTACGTGAGGCGCGCAATGCTGCAGTGCAGCGTAGCATACACCCGTTTAGATATAACCAACTAGAGATCGTGCTTGATAGCGTCCTGAATAAAGCAGGACCCGAAGCCTCAAAAATGATTTGAGATTAAAATGCCAAATAATACCTGACAACGCTATGACAACTTTATGCCTATTCATGCACAGCTTATTGCCCTGCAAACTATTCTGATCAAGGAAACCCTGCGTTTCCTACGGATTTGGATTCAAACGATTCTGCCGCCAGCGGTGACGACCGCCCTGTATTTCATTATTTTTGGCAAGCTGATCGGCACCCAGATCGGACCCGTGGAAGGGTTGAACTATACCCAATACATCGCGCCAGGTTTGATCATGATGGCCGTGATCACTAATTCCTATTCCAACGTGGTGTCCTCATTCTTCAGCGCCAAGTTCCAGCGCCACATCGAGGAAATGCTGGTCTCGCCCTTGCCCAACACCATCATCGTGCTGGGTTTCGTCGGCGGCGGGGTAGCACGAGGCTTGTCAGTCGGTATCACCGTCATAGCAATCTCGCTGTGTTTTGCCGATTTGCACTGGCAGCATCCCTTGTTGACTTTTACGGTGATCGTCCTGACTTCAATACTGTTCGCCCTTGCCGGATTGATCAACGGCATCTACGCCAAGAGCTTCGACGATATCTCGGTCATCCCAACTTTTGTTCTCACCCCGCTCATCTATCTTGGCGGTATCTTCTATTCCATCAAGATGCTACCTGCATTCTGGCAACAGACCTCACTGTTCAATCCCATCCTGTACATGATCAACGCCTTCCGTTTCGGCATCCTGGGAGTTTCAGATATCGATATCCGGCTGGCTTTCGCCATCATCCTATTATTCATCGCCATCCTGTTTAGTTACAGTCTGTGGCTACTGCAACATGGAACAGGTATTCGCAGCTAACTCCCCAGTCCTCTTGAAAAATTGCTATCCACTTCTTCTGTATGCTTAATTGTGCATTCATCATAGTTTCTTCTACTCTTAAAAAAGGCCGGCGCTCTGCCGGCCCTTTTCGCTAGGCTGGCATCTCATCCAGCCACAATAATGATGACACTAAAGGAGAAAAATGCTTATGCGCAAATTCACCTTCCAAGCCATTCTAGCCAGCGCGGCGCTGGCGCTGCTGACCAGCATGGCCCATGCGGAAATCGTGATCAAATTCTCGCACGTAGTCGCTGAAAACACCCCCAAGGGCAAAGGCGCTCTGCTATTCAAGAAGCTGGCCGAAGAACGGCTGAAGGGCAAAGTCACGGTGGAAGTCTACCCCAACAGCTCGCTGTTCGGTGATGGTAAGGAAATGGAGGCGCTGCTGCTTGGCGATGTACAGTTGATCGCACCCTCGCTGTCAAAGTTCGATCGCTACACCAAGCAGATTCAGGTATTCGACCTGCCGTTCCTATTCAAAGACATCAATGCAGTCCACCGCTTCCAGAATGGGCCGGTTGGCCAATCGATTCTCGGCTCACTGAAAAAGAAGAACCTGACCGGCCTTGGCTATTGGGATAATGGCATGAAGCAGCTTTCGGCGAACAAGCCGCTGCGCAAGCCCGAAGACGCCAAGGGCATGAAGTTCCGCATTCAGTCTTCCGACATTCTTGAGGCGCAGTTCAAGGCGGTCGGCGCCTTCCCGCAAAAACTGGCGTTTGCGGAAGTCTACCAAGCACTGGAAACCGGCGTGGTCGATGGCGCCGAAAATCCTTGGTCGAACATCTATTCGCAAAAGTTCTTCGAAGTCCAGAAATACATCAGCGAATCCAATAACGGCTATCTGGGCTACATGCTGGTAACTAACACCAAGTTTTGGGACAGCCTGCCAGCCGACGTGCGCAAGACGCTGGAAGAAACCCTTACCGAAGTCACGGTACAAGTCAATCAGTGGGCGACCGAGTTTAGCGAAGGCGACCGTCAGAAAATCAAGGATTCCGGCAAGACAGAAATCCTGACCCTGACACCCGAGGAATTAGCAGCCTGGAAGACAGCCATGAAGCCGGTCTATGACCAGTTCACTCCCTCTATCGGCAAGGACATTGTCGATGCAGCTTTGGCAGCCAACAAGTAGTTCTTCCTCAGCCGCACCTCCCGGCGTTGTTCCAAACGCCGGGAGGTGCGTTTTTTCAGGCTTCCGCTCAGAGGATTCCCCATGTTTACCCGCATCGTCCATCATCTGGAAGAAGGGTTTATCGCCCTGTTGCTAGCGCTGATGGTCACCATCTCTTTCGTTCAGGTCATTAACCGCTACGTGCTGGGCACGGGCTTTACCTGGGCGTTGGAACTGGTTACTTACCTGTTCGCTTGGCTCGTGCTATTTGGCGTTTCTTACGGGATCAAGACTGGCGCGCATATTGGCATTGATGTGCTGGTGCGCCAGTTTCCGCACAAGCTGCGCCGTGCTATTGGCCTGATCGGGATACTGGCTTGCTGCGCCTATTGCATTATCATGCTGGTCGGCTCAGCCGGCTATGTTTACAAGCTCTATGAACTGGGTATCGAAGCCCAGGATTTGCCGATTCCGCGCTGGATTCCCTTCATTATGTTGCCTATCGGGCTTTCCCTGGCCCTGCTGCGGCTGCTGCAAGTCGGCTGGCGTACTCTCCTCGGCCAGCAGGAAGGACTGCAACTCGCCGATGAAGCCCGCGAAGCGATTGAATCAGTCGAGGGCGTCGAGGTCGTTGAGGCCGTCGAAATCCTGCATCCCGCCACTGGCTCCGCCCGTCAGGAGAGAGCACCATGACCTCGCTGTTCCTGTTTACTGTGCTGTTCGTCTTTCTGCTAATGGGCATTCCTATTGCCTTTTCTTTGGGCCTGTCCAGCATCCTGACCATCTTGTTCTTTACCAATGATTCGCTGGCCTCCATGTCATTGAAGTTATTCGATACCATGGAGCATTACACCCTGCTGGCGATTCCGTATTTCGTGCTGGCTTCGGCGTTTCTAACCACAGGTGGGGTGGCCAAACGGCTGATTCGCTTCGCAGTCGCCGCTGTCGGCCATATTACCGGGGGGATGGCTATTGCCTCGGTGCTGGCTTGCATGTTGTTCGCAGCGGTGTCAGGTTCATCGCCAGCCACCGTGGCCGCGATCGGCTCGATCGTCATCGGCGCCATGGTCAAGGGCGGCTATCCGCAGAAATACGCCGCTGGCATCATCTGTAACGCTGGTACGCTGGGGATATTGATTCCACCTTCGATCGTGATGGTGGTCTATGCTGCCGCGACGGAAACCTCGGTCGGCCAATTGTTCATGGCAGGGGTCATTCCGGGCATCGTGCTGGGCCTGATGCTGATGATCGCTATTTACATCAGTGCACGGAAAATGAAAATCCCGTTGCAACCGCGCGTCTCATTCCGGGAGCTTTTGGTAGCGACACGCGAGGCCATCTGGGGGCTGGGACTGATCATCGTGGTGCTGGGCGGCATCTACGGCGGTTTCTTCACCGCCACCGAAGCAGCGGCGGTCGCCGCCGTCTACGCTTTCGTGGTTGCCCTGTTCATCCACCGCGATATGGGCTTTCGCGACGTGCCCCGCGTGTTTGCGGACGCCGGCAAGGTGACGGTGATGCTGTTATTCATCATTTCCAATGCCATGCTGTTCGCCCATGTGCTAACCACTGAGCGCATCCCGCAGGTGATGGCGGAAACCATCGTGGGCTGGGGATTGTCGGCTTGGCAATTCCTGATTGTGGTTAATATCGTGCTACTGGTCGCCGGGAATTTCATGGAGCCGTCATCGATCCTGCTGATCCTTGCGCCGATCTTCTTTCCCATCGCGACTCAACTTGGCATCGACCCCATCCACCTGGGCATTATCATGGTGGTGAATATGGAAATCGGCATGATCACGCCACCGGTGGGACTCAACCTGTTCGTAACCGCTGGAGTTACTGGTATGCCGTTGTGGGATGTAGTAAAAGCCGCCATGCCTTGGCTCATGGTGATGCTGAGTTTCCTCATCATCGTCACCTATATCCCGCAAGTCAGTCTGTTCCTGCCCCGCTTGCTGTTCTAGCAGCCTCCTGCTGACTGCTTGGCTTACCTTCCTCAATCACTGATCACTGATTGGGAAGGTAAGCCAGCAGCCGCTCAGCTCCAATAGCGAATTGGGCCGCTATCGATATGCACGAAGTTGGAACGGGGGTAGTAGCCGACCCCGCCGGCGCCCAGCGAACGGGCAGCCCGGCAAAGATCCGACACGCGCCCGTTTGGCAGGCGAACATCAAGTGCCATGGCCTGTATGTGATAACTGTTGCGCGCTACTCCCCGGCGGCTTTCACACAACCGGTCATTGGTAGCTGGCGAACGGTAGGCGCTGATCACATGGATTGGAAAGCGTGAGTCCAACTGTAATTGCAGGGCGTAGAGCTGGTCTAACACATTGTAATCAAACGACTTCACCAAGTCGTTGTGATGGTCGCGCAACGCCCAGCTAATCTCCTTGAGAGACTGGCGGATGTAGCCTTCGCGCGGGGTCCAGTAGACCTGGCGAATGGCTTCGCCGGTATTGGAGTTGTAGAATGAAAGAGAGCGCTCCCGCCGCACTGCAGCTTCCAACGGTCCTGATAGCAAAGCCAGCGCACCGAGACCGCCAGATGCTAGTTTCAGAAACCTACGCCGGCCGGGTTCTGGCTGTTTTTCCCGATGATAGCTTTGCTCTTGAAGGACTGCATCTGCACACATTCCGTACCTCCCTTCGTCGTCGTTTATTTAGACTTTGCTTCACTCTAGCCAAAATAAGTTTGATATGGCAAGAATCATACATACAAAAATCTTATTGCTATTAAACAACAATAAAGTTGTCCCAACTTTTGCATGGCTAATTTTTATCTTTATCGCAACAAAAAAACAAGTTATTTTCTCACCTTGTTTATTCTGCAATACCCCTATTAATTAATTAATAAGTAAATGAAAATAATAAATTATTATCTTATTTTTTTAAAATTCTTCTTAATGTAAGCAAATCATTATTTTCTATTTAACAAAAATTATTAAAAATACAAAAAACAACAAAATGTCAAAAACATGATTAATTAAGGCAAAATTAATGTCTACAAAAAATGAAAAATTCCCAGTCACTCTAGCTACCCGATGGCTACAAAGCCGGGGAATCGCATTCAACAGTTATCTCTATCCCTATGAGGATCACGGTGGAACTGCGCATAGTGCGCAATGCCTTGAGGTGGACGAATACTGTGTCATCAAGACCCTTATCATGGAAGATGAGCGCCGGCAGCCACTGATTGTGCTGATGCATGGCACTCACCAGGTTTCCGCCAAGGATCTGGCCCGTCTGCTGGGCGTCAAAACCATCGCCCCTTGTGAGCCGGCAGCCGCTCACAAACACAGCGGCTATCTGGTTGGCGGCACATCTCCATTTGGCGTTCGCAAGACAATGCCGGTCTACATGGAAGCCAGTATCCTCGACGTGCCATTGATCTATCTCAACGGCGGTAAACGGGGTTTCCTAATCAGCTTGACACCGTCCGAGGTTCTCCGCCTGTTACAACCCACTTTAGTCAATGTGGCTATCAAGAGGTTAAAGAGTGAACGAAATTGACTTTCTCGCCACAGCACCTGCCGGCATTGAGCCGTTGTTAATGGCAGAATTGACTCAATGGGGTGCGATTAACCTCAAGCCGGTTCGCGGCGGCATCCGTTTTCAGGGGACGCTGGAATCCGCCTACCGTGCCTGCCTCTGGTCACGCACCGCCAGCCGGGTGCTGCTCCTATTGACTGCGTTTCCTGCCGTCAACGCCGAGGCGCTCTACACTAACATCCACGATCTACCTTGGGAGGAGCATCTTCCGCCACACGGTACGCTGAGCATCGAATTCAATGGAAGCTGCCCTGGTATTAACCATAGCCATTACGGTGCGCAACGGGTCAAAGATGCCATTGTTGACCGGTTCCGTGAGCGGTATGGCCAGCGGCCTAATGTAGACCGGCAGCAGCCAGATTTAAGAATCCATGTGCAAATCCGCAACGATCAGGCGATGGTCAGCCTCGATTTGTCCGGCGACAGCCTGCACCGGCGCGGTTATCGAGAAGCCACCGTAACGGCCCCGCTCAAGGAAACCCTGGCAGCTAGCTTGCTGCTAAAAGCCGGTTGGCCAGATATTGCAGCAGCCGGCGGTCCTCTGCTCGATCCACTGTGCGGTTCTGGGACCCTGGCTATTGAAGCCGCCTGGATCGCCAGCGACCGGGCGCCGGGTCTGTTGCGCGAATATTGGGGTTTCGGGGGTTGGCTCGGACACATTCCCGCACTGTGGAATCGCCTGCTTGCTGAAGCCCAGGAGCGAAGCAAGGCGGGTCAATCTCGCATTCCACCGATTCTGGCCAGCGACCATGATCCCAAAGCGGTGCGAGCGGCGTTAATCAATGCAGACCGGGCCGGGGTAGCCGATCATCTTCGTATCGAACGCCGGGAATTGGCGCAGATCGAACCCCCAACAGGGCCGCCGGGCCTGTTGATCGCCAATGCGCCTTATGGGGAGCGGCTGGGTGAACATGACACGCTGGTAGAATTGTATGCCCAACTCGGCAGCCGGCTAAAGACCGGCTTTACCGGTTGGCAAGCGGCCATCTTCACCGGCAACCCCGAACTGGGCAAGCGCATGGGATTGCGCGCCGGGAAAGTCCATGTCTTCTACAATGGCCCCTTGGAGTGTCGATTGCTGCGCTTCCAGGTGGAGCCAAAATTCTTCATCCGTCCTTCCCGCTTAACGGCTCCCTCCTCCTTGACGGAAGAAATTTGGGAGGAAGGAAATCAGCAATTACACAGTGCCGGGGATTTCATCAACCGGTTACACAAAAATCTGCGCCATTTAGGGCGTTGGGCCGCACGAGAAGCGGTCAGCTGCTACCGCTTGTATGATGCCGATCTGCCTGAATATGCGGTGGCGGTGGATCGTTACGAGCAATGGCTGCATGTCCAGGAATATGCGCCTCCCGCCAGCATTGACCCAGTCAAGGCACGTAAACGCTTAGAACAGGTGACAGCGGCGCTACCTGCTGTGCTGGAACTGCCGCCGGAGCAGATATTTCTCAAAGTGCGCCAGCGGCAACGAGGCATGAACCAATATCAGAAACAAGGCGAACAAGGCCGCTTTTACGAGGTTCATGAAGGACCTGCACGATTCCTGGTCAATTTCACGGATTATCTCGACACCGGGCTGTTTCTCGACCATCGCATCACCCGCCGGCGGCTGGGCGAACTGGCCAATGGGGGACGCTTCCTAAACCTGTTCGGCTATACAGGCACAGCCACTGTTTACGCCGCATTAGGCGGCGCAGTCAGCACCACGACCGTCGATCTATCGGCAACTTACCTTAATTGGGCACGGCGCAACCTGGAATTGAATGGAATCCGTGGTCCCCAGCATGAGCTCATCCGGGCCGATGGCCGTGAATGGCTGGCCCAGGCAAGAGATCGCTATAACCTGATTTTTATCGACCCGCCGACCTTCTCTAACTCTAAACGTCTGGAAGATACTTTTGATGTGCAACGGGACCATGCAGAGCTGCTGCATCAGGCGTTACGGCTCCTGGCCCCAGGCGGGTTGTTGATTTTCTCAACTAACCATCGCCGGTTCCGGCTGAACCGGGATGCGCTGACCGGCTGGCGAATTGAAGACTGGAGCCGGAAAACCCTGCCATTGGATTTCGCCCGCGACCCGAAAATTCACCAGTGTTATGCGATTAAAGGTGAAAGATGAAAGGCTAAAAGGGATATAATGGCAGTGTTCAGTGGCTAATATCCGCCGCCCACGATCCTGCGGCCGGCGCAGCATAGGAGAATGAACATGAATGCTCCCGCGGCCATCCCCACCACACTGAATCCATTTGCTTCCACGCTCGACCCCTTTGATATTGCCGGTTCCAGCCTGGCTGTCCAGAAAGCCTGGCTGCGCCAGCCAGAACGGCTCGCAACCACCTTGCAGCAGCTGATGCTGGACGCTTGCAAGGTTCATGATCGCTTCAGCCGCGCCAGTTCCGGCATCCCCAGCGCCCCGGCAGTCACCGCCGTCGTTTACGACGAACGATTTAAAGATGCGGTCTGGACCGATCAACCCTGGTTTGCGTATCTCAAGGAAATGTATCTGCTCTATGTCCGCTGGCTGGAAGACGCGATCCATGCGACTGAAGGCGTCACGCCCGAACAGCGCCGGCGGGCGGCATTCTGGAATCGGCAATGGCTGGATGCCACCGCTCCTACCAATTACTTCTGGACCAATCCTGAAGCCTTGCGCCGCGCCCTCGCGACCCAAGGTTTAAGCATGCTTTGGGGATTGCAAAACTGGCTGGAGGACGCCGCCGCTCAGGACGTGCGGATGGTGGAACCTGACGCCTTCCAGGTTGGACGTGATCTGGCAACGGCATCTGGCCAAGTAGTGCTGCGCAACGAATTGCTGGAACTGATCCAGTACGCACCCGTTACCACCCAGGTTCATGCCACGCCCATCGTGCTGGTCGCGCCATGGATTAACAAGTTTTACATCATGGATTTGAGTCCCCGCAACAGTCTGGTTCGCTATCTGACCGGCCAAGGTTTCACCGTATTTATCACCAGCTGGAAGAATCCCGGTTCCGAAGCGCGAGCGACGACACTGGATGATTATCTGCTCAAGGGGGTACGTCCAGCGCTGGAAGCGGCCCGCACCATCTGCGGTGTTCCCCAGGTCCACGCCACAGGTTACTGTTTAGGAGGCACGGCGATCGCCATGCTACTGGCTTGGCTTAATGCTGATCCCGCTGACCGTGCTGCTAATCCAGTCGCGCACTGGACAACGTTTACTACACTGGTGGACTTCAGTGACCCAGGCGAGATCAGGGTATTTCTGAATGAAGCCAGTTTCGATTTTCTGTGTCAGCGCATGGCAAAAACCGGGTTCTTGGATGGCGCTGATATGGCCAAAGCCTTTCGCATGCTACGCCCCAATAGCCTGATCTGGCACTACGTCATGCATAGCTATTTATACGGCGAGGAACTGCCGCTCAGCGATGTGTTGTTCTGGAACTGCGATACCACCCGGATGCCAGCGGCAATGCATGCATTCTATCTACGGGAATTGTACCTGAACAATAAGCTGATGGAGCCAGGCAATCTGGAGATTGGCGGCCGCCGGCTCAACCTGGGGGCAATTACCGAACCGCTCTATGCGGTCGGCGCAGAACAAGATCATATCGCACCCTGGCGGCAAACCTTCCAGCTGTGCGGGCTGACGGGTGGAGCCGCACGGTACATATTAGCGACGTCGGGCCATATTCTCGGCATCATCAACCCGCCGGTGACCCCACCCAAGCGGCGTTACTGGGCAGGCGATGCCACCGGCTGCAATGATCCCGAAGCCTGGCGGGAACATATCGAGAAGCAACCGGGTTCCTGGTGGGAAGACTGGACCCGCTGGCTGGCTGAGCGTTGTGGCCCCCTAGGGCCACCGCCCTCTCTGGGGCACGCCAGCTACCCTGTTCTGGGGCCAGCACCGGGACGGTATGTGCTTGAGAAGTAGTGATGGATGATGGATAAAGCGATAAATCACAACCTCTCCCCAGTCAACAGGGGAGAGGTTTTCCCGCCTCTAAAACATCTCCCATTCCTGGTTATCACTGCCAACTGTAACAGGCTTCCAGTTGCTGGCCGCAAAAGGCTTCATACCCGATTGATTCCGTGGTTCCGCATGGGAAGACCGGCTCGATGGAGCAGGTAGCTGCAACTTGGCGCTAGCTCCCGCAGATGAGGCAGCAGCCTCGCGCTCCAGACGGAAGAAATCCATAAGAGTACTCAGCTGGCCAGCTTGCTCACCCATCGCTTGACTAGCCGCCGCCGTTTCTTCCACCAATGCTGCGTTTTGCTGGGTCACCTGGTCTATTTGCAAGATCGCTTTATTGACTTGCTCAATACCAGTAGCTTGCTCACGGGCCGCTGCCGCCATCTCAGCGACGATATCACTCACTTTCTTGACCGCTGTGACAATTTCCTGAAGTGTCTGTCCGGATTGTTCCACCAGCCTGCCGCCATCCTCGACCTTGGCTGCACTATCGGTGATCAGTACCTTGATCTCCTTGGCGGCATCGGCGCTGCGTTGCGCCAGCTTGCGCACTTCGCCGGCCACAACCGCAAAGCCCCGGCCCTGTTCGCCCGCCCGCGCCGCTTCCACCGCCGCGTTCAGGGCAAGAAGATTGGTCTGAAAGGCAATTTCATCAATGACGCTGATGATATCAGCAATCTTGCGGCTGCTCGTGTGGATTTCGCCCATAGCCGCCACCGCCTGACCAACGACCTGCCCTCCCTGCTCCGCCCGAGTCCGTGCCGCCTCGGCTAATTGGTTAGCCTGCCCGGCATTGCCGGCGCTTTGCTTCACCGTTGAGGTCAGTTCTTCCATGCTGGACGCCGTCTCTTCCAGCGCCGAAGCTTGCTCCTCAGTGCGTTGTGATAGATCACCGCTGCCTTGGGCAATCTCAGCCGCCGCTGTACTGACCGTATGCGTCGCCACCCGCACTTCACTCACGGTTTTCCGCAAACTATCCTGCATGGTCTGCATGGCTTGCAGCAATTGGCCAATTTCATCATGAAAATGGCTATCAAGCTGATTGGTCAAGTCGCCATTGGCAATTTGATTGGCCGTTTTCACAACGGCTCTTAAAGGCTGCTTGATTGCGCGAATAGAAACCAGCGTTACTGCGAGAGCAATCAGCGTGATCAGTGAGGACAGCACAAAATTCCATTGGGCTTGAGTTCCCATCTGGCGGGCTCGATCAATCAGATCGCTGGAAAGCCGGTCTTCCACTTTCTTCAACAAATCAATCTTCTTAGTTTGCATTTCAAACCAGTAATTGGCATCCACATCCTCGATTTCTTGATTGGCTTTTTCAAAAGCAATCTTGCGCAATCGTGCTGTTTCATCGACAGGCTGCCCCTTCATTGTATCCTGGTAAAAGGCTCTCTGATCAGGTGTGGCCAACGTTGTAAAAAGTGTCATATACACATTTTGAGCTGCCACAATCTCACTGAAATAATTGAACATTCCTGGCGAAAAAGTATGACTGGCAAAGGTGTTGCTCAAGACTGCACGCTCAATTCCAGACCTTTCCTTACTTTGTAAAAATCCAAGATAAGCCATGGCCTGAGTTGCGATCTTTCCGTGATCAGTTTCCTTAATAATGTAAGCAATTAAATTTAAAAATGAGGCATTTAAATTAGAGTAATAACCGATGGCTTCTTTCACATTGATATTCAGGGAATTAATCGCCTGCCTTTTATTTTTAATCTGCTGGAGTTCCTGTAACGCATTGTTCAAGATTGTATTGAATGCTTCACCAAACGGCTGACTGCTGAAGTCCTCAAGAAATTTTTTTAAATCGGCAATTCGTTGATCGGTGTCAGCCCACTGTTGGGAGATTCTATCTCTAAACTGCGTTCCTTTACTTCCCAATAAGCCAGCCGACATACCTCGCTCTTTCTGCAATTCGTGAATCAATGCGCCGGCCTTGACAGTCAGACTTACCAAATCCTCTACTGCATCCATTTCACTAGCTAATTTAAGTTTATCCACCACGACAGTCATCGAAAAATACAGCATAAAAAAAAGTGGAATAAGTAACATGATCGACAATCGGTATTTTTTCATTAGCTTCATCTCTAGAAAGGATATAAATTGCGATATCCGGTTTTATCAAGCAACCAGATACTCAAATAAAAATCTGGCCCATTTGAGTAAACGGTTTGCGAAAATGTGGAGGATGTGAACTAAAATTTTTCGCGCCATCCTGCAGTCTGGGAGCTACTGATTCCACATTTTGAATTGTTTCATAGTGAAACTTGCTATTAGGAATTAGGCAAATTACAAGCCAACAAAAAATTTTAAATAACTATATGATTAAAATAATATTTATATTTACTGATTGTTTTTTAAAGAGCAATTAACAACAACTTTTATTGTCAATCATTAGATCTGTTTAATTTTTATTAATATATTCAATCAATTATATTGATCAATAAAAGTTGTAGGTTAACAATTTTTGTTGTTAACCATCGTCAGCCCTTTCGGAAACATAACGTGATTTTTAAGAACGCTCCTCTACGCCGTCCAGATCCGGCTTGAGGGATCAGATCTGCAACGTCCTGAAGGATCTAAGAAACTGTCTAGAAAACTGCAGGATTGCGCAGGTTTTCAGTTCCTCTTGATCCTTAGAGCCGCTTGAAAACGGTTTTTGATGGCGCCACCCTAAAAATTATTTTTTAAAATCAATTATATTCTGAGATAGCTTCTGAAGTTTTTAGATGCTGGCGGCCAACTATCGAGAGTGATGGCACTACTAAAATGCATTACAAAGAATACACTGATGCTGTCACTTGAACTTCAACATGCAAGGTCGAAAAAGTATCTTTTGGCCCCACAAAACTGCCAGCAACCGGCGGTGCCATTTCCGGATGGCGGGCAACTGCAACCGGAATATGCCGGCTGCCGGTTAATTCACCGGCGGTTGGGTCAAACCCTTTCCAGCCAGGACCGGGTAGATAGACTTCAGCCCAGGCATGGGTCGCCGCGCCGCCGGCATCAAGCCCAGGAACGTGTGAATAGCCGCTAACAAACCGGCTCGCCAAACCAAGGAAGCGGCAAGCTTCGATAAACAGCGTGGCGTAATCCCGGCAAGAACCACTGCGGCTGCGTAAAGTTTGAGCGGGCGATTGCACCCCCGGTTCTTCACGAACCATGTAATTGAATTCATTTGTAATAATTCGATTCAACCGATCCAGCAGCACATACGTTTCAATTTTTCCTGACAGCAAATTCAGGCCCCTAAGCCAATCGTGCAATACTGATTGCTGTTCGGCATAGATCAATTGCTGGAAAGGTGCCAGATCGACCCGCTCTTCTTCGCAATATTCAAAGGGATAATCAACCGCATAGTCCTCGACAATAAAGTCGAGCGGGGCTTCTTCGTAATGCTGGATGACGATCTTGCTGTCGATAGCCAGCCGTTGTGCAGTTTCCAGAAATCGAACGACCGCGACTGAATTATCAAAGACGTCTCGATGCCACTTGACGCGATGCGCGGGTGAAATCTCCAGCTTTGAAGATTCGATGCGAACATCGTGTCCCTCGCGTGGCCGGATCAGTAACCGGTGCGGTTGGAGCATCACTGAATTGGAAAATTCATAAACAGTAAGATGGCGGATTTGCAAACGCTGCATGTTTGAATGCCTCACGGATTTTTGCTGATTTCAGCTTAACACTATCCACAGAACCTAGCTTTAGACGTATTTTCAATAGATGCATTTTCCAATTCCCGACCTATTCTTTAGGAAATATCCACGCCCGTTTGACAAGGCTGTTCCTGTCATTTCCCAAGTAGGGGAGCGGTGCGCAGAAAATCCAATCACGACCCTCTAGGACCGTCCATGACGATCAAAAACTATAGCGATCCCGATCCGCAGGAAACCCAGGAATGGCTTGATGCGCTCGACGCGGTGCTGGAAGCTGAAGGGCTGCAACGTGCCCACCATCTATTAGGCCAGCTACAAAACCAAGCCCGCGCTGCCGGCGTCCACATGCCTTATAGCGCCAATACTCCTTACATCAATACGATTCCAGTCGATCAGGAGGAATACACGCCTGGCGACCCCGGTATGGAATGGCGCATCCGCTCGCTGATCCGCTGGAATGCCTTGGCCATGGTCATCAAAGCCAATCGCATCACCTCAGAATTGGGCGGGCACATCGCCAGTTTCGCCTCCAGCGCCACATTATACGACGTTGGCTTTAACCACTTCTGGCATGCTCCCAACGATGCGCATGGTGGTGACCTGGTCTTTATTCAGGGCCATTCTGCGCCTGGTATCTATGCTCGCGCCTATCTGGAAGGGCGGCTGAACGAACAGCAACTCGACAATTTCCGCCAGGAAGCGGACGGCAATGGCCTCAGCTCCTACCCGCACCCATGGCTGATGCCGGATTTCTGGCAATTCCCCACCGTGTCTATGGGTCTCGGCCCGATCCAGGCCATTTATCAAGCGCGGTTCATGAAGTACTTGCATAACCGGGGCATTGTCAACACCGAAGGCCGCAAAGTGTGGTGCTTCTGCGGTGATGGCGAAATGGATGAACCGGAATCACTCGGTGCAATCGCGCTAGCCGCCCGCGAGAATCTGGACAACCTGATCTTCGTCATTAACTGCAACCTGCAACGGCTGGATGGCCCCGTGCGTGGCAACGGCAAGATCATCCAGGAGCTGGAAGGCGATTTCCGGGGCACCGGCTGGAATGTCATTAAAGTATTGTGGGGTTCCTACTGGGATCCGCTGTTAGCCGCTGATAAGAAAGGCCTGTTGCTGAAACTCATGGAAGAGTGCGTGGATGGCGAATATCAGAACTTCAAGGCCAAGGGCGGCGCCTACACTCGCGAACATTTCTTCGGCAAATACGAAGAGTTGAAGCAGATGGTGAGCCATCTGTCCGATGAAGATATTTGGCGGCTGAATCGAGGTGGCCACGACCCGCATAAGATTTATGCAGCCTACGCGGCCGCGACAAAGCATACCGGCCAGCCAACCGTCATTCTAGCCAAGACCGTCAAAGGCTATGGCATGGGCGTCGCTGGCGAAGGCAAAAACATCACCCACTCGCAGAAGAAGATGGGCGAGCAGGCGCTGCGTGACTTCCGTGACCGCTTCCATATTCCGATTTCCGATGAGCAACTCAACGCCGCGCCGTTTTACAAGCCAGCGGACGACAGCCCCGAAATTAAATACCTCCAGGAACGCCGTGCAGCGCTGGGTGGCTACCTGCCACAGCGCCGCCGCACGGCACCGCCGCTCACGGTGCCGCCACTGGCCAGCTTCGACGCCCTGTTGCAAGACACGGGCGAACGCGATATGTCCACAACGATGGCATTTGTCCGCATCCTCACCCAATTGGCGCGGGACAAAACCATCGGCCGTTCAATCGTACCCATCGTTGCCGATGAAGCACGCACCTTTGGTATGGAAGGCATGTTCCGCCAGATCGGCATCTACTCGCCCAGAGGACAGCTCTACGAGCCGCAGGATGCGGATCAGCTCATGTTCTACAAGGAAGACAAAAAGGGGCAGATTTTGCAGGAAGGCATCAACGAAGCCGGCGCCATGTCCTCCTGGATCGCTGCGGGCACCGCCTACAGCAATCATGGCGTCAACATGATGCCGTTCTATATCTATTATTCAATGTTCGGCTTCCAGCGTATTGGCGATCTGGCCTGGGCGGCGGGCGACTTGCAGGCGCGCGGCTTCCTGATTGGCGGCACCTCCGGACGCACCACCTTGGCCGGCGAGGGTTTGCAGCACCAGGATGGGCATAGCCAAATCTTCGCGCAGTTCATCCCCAATTGCGTGTCTTACGACCCGACCTTTGCTTACGAACTGACAGTGATCATTCAGGACGGGCTGAAGCGAATGCTCCAGGATCAGGAAAACGTCTTTTATTACATCACGACCCTGAACGAGAATTATCATCATCCAGCCATGCCAGAAGGGACAGAGGAAGGCATTCTCAAGGGCATGTATCTGTTCCGCAAAGGTGAAGGCGACGGACCCCGGGTGCAACTGATGGGTTGCGGGTCTATCCTGCGGGAGGTAATCGCCGCCGCCAGCCGGCTGCGTGAGGATTGGGGTGTGGTGGCTGATATTTGGGCAACACCGGGCATCAACGGCTTGACCCGCGAGGGGCAGGACATAGCCCGCTGGAACCTGCTGCATCCCACCGAGCCTCCCCGCAAGAGCTATGTTGAAAGCTGCCTGGCCCATCATCCCGGACCGGTGGTCGCGGCGACCGATTACATGAAGCTGTACGCCGAGCAACTGCGGCCCTTCATCCCGCGCCACTATCTGGTGCTGGGTACGGACGGCTACGGACGCAGCGACACCCGCGCAAAACTGCGCCAGCATTTCGAGGTGGATCAGTACTACGTGACAGCGGCTGCGCTCAAGGCATTGGCCGATGAAGGCCAGATCCCTGCTGCCAAGGTCGCTGAGGCCATTGCCCAGTACGCTATCAACCCCGAAAAGCCGAACCCGCTGACGGTATAAGGGAGAGTTGCCTGTGAGCATTATTAAAGAAATTCATGTGCCGGATATCGGCGACTTCAAGGGTGTGGATGTCATTGAAGTGCTGGTCGCCGCCGGCGACAGCGTCGACGTGGAAACACCGCTGATCATCCTAGAAACCGATAAAGCGTCGATGGAGGTGCCTTCCCCTTTAGCGGGCGTGATCCGTGAAGTCAAAGTGAAAGCTGGCAGCAAAGTCTCGCAAGGTGATCTGATCCTCTATTTGGATGTAGCCGAAAGCGTGTCCGCGCCCGAACACCCATCCGCTGATACCCGCGAAGCCACCTCGACGGATGGTCCGGGTGAAGTACACGAGGTACGGGTACCGGACATTGGTGATTTTAAAAACATACCGGTCATCGAAGTGCTGGTCGCGCCCGGTGATCATGTTGACATCGACACGCCATTGATCACTTTGGAAAGTGACAAAGCCAGCATGGAAGTGCCTTCGCCCTATGCCGGTACCGTGCAAACCATTGAGACGAAGGTGGGTGACCCAGTTTCACAGGGTGACCTGATCCTGCAGTTAAGGACGAGCGTGACTGACGCTGCCGCCAAACCGCAACTACCTGATACCCTGAGTGCTATCACGCTTGGCCCACGCGCACCTAAAGCGGAAGGCGCACCCAAGCCCCCGCCCGTCGCCACCCTGTCCCCGCCGCCGGCTGAAGCCGCTACCGCGCCGGGCTTTGCCAAGATTCACGCCAGCCCCTCGGTACGGCGTTTCGCCCGTGAATTGGGCGTCGACCTGACCCGGCTGGCCAAAGGCTCCGGCCCCAAGGGGCGGTTGCTCAAAGAAGACGTGCAAGCGTTCGTTAAAGGGGTGATGACCGGCACCCCGCCAGCAGCAGCATCCGCAGGCGGTGTCACGGGCGGCGGCGTGTTGGATTTATTGCCATGGCCAACGGTGGATTTCGCCAAATTCGGCCCGGTAGAATCCAAGCCTCTGCCGCGGATCAAGAAACTCTCTGGCGCCAATCTGTCGCGCAACTGGGTGATGATTCCAGCAGTGACCTATCACGAGGACGCCGACATTACCGATCTGGAAGCTTTTCGCATTCAGATCAACAAGGAGAACGAGAAAGGCGGCGGTATCAAGCTGACCATGCTGGCATTCATGATCAAAGCCTGCGTCCGGGCGATGCAACAATTCCCGGAATTTAATACCTCGCTGGATGGCGACAACCTGATCTACAAGCAGTACTTTCATATCGCCTTCGCTGCCGACACGCCTAATGGGCTGGTGGTGCCTGTGATAAAAGATGCTGATAAAAAAGGCGTCTTCGACATCGCTAGAGAGACCGGCGAGCTGGCCAGGAAAGCGCGCGATGGTAAGCTGGGACCGGCGGAGATGCAGGGCGCCTGCTTTACCATCTCCTCGGTAGGCGGCATCGGCGGCACCGCCTTCTCGCCGATCATCAACGCCCCGGAAGTAGCGATCCTAGGCGCTAGCAAGTCAGTGATGAAGCCGGTATGGGATGGCAAGCAGTTCGTACCGCACTTGATCCTGCCATTATCATTGACCGCGGATCACCGGGTCATTGACGGTGCGCTGGCAACCCGCTTTAACGTCTACCTCGCGCAACTGCTGGCGGACTTCCGGCGCGTGATGCTCTAACCTCCACCCGCGGGCGGCGCTTCCCTGCATCCGCCGTCCGTTCTACGCAAGACGCCCTCCATGCATGACGATGCATCCAGCAACAGCCTGGACGAATACGATACGCCGCGCCCCCCCAGCAAGAGCCAGCGCAAGCGGGAGGCAACCGCGCTGCAAGCGCTGGGCGAGCGCTTGGTCAATCTCACGTCAGCGCAGTTGAACCGGATACCGCTGCCGGCGGACCTGCTGGCCGCAGTGCAGTTAGCTCAAAGCATCTCACAACGGGGTGGGCGCAAACGGCAGTTGCAGTACATCGGCAAGCTGATGCGTCAGCTCGACGATGTAGAGATCGAAGCGATCCGCACCCAGCTGTAAAAGAAACTTTAACGTGCCCCTCCACCATCGCCGTGCGCTGACATTCAGTATTGGCCTCGCTGCTCTGTTGTATCTGAGTGTTGTGCTATTTGCTGACCAGCAGGCCGTATTCGCTGCCTTGCGGCAGGTCAGTCTGCCCGTATTATTAGCGATTTTTGCCCTATCGTTACTCAATTACCTGCTGCGGTTCTGGCGCTGGCAACGCTATGTCGCGGCTTTTGGCCACGCCCTGCCGGCAGGACGGCATCTTCTCTACTACCTGGCGGGTTTCACATTGACGGTTACGCCTGGCAAGGCCGGTGAGGCGGTGCGGTCACTGTATTTGCATCCGTACGGGGTGGCCTATGCTCAGAGTCTGGCGGCGCTGTTCGTAGAACGCTTGCTGGATGTGCTGGCAATGAGCCTCTTGGCGCTGTTGATTCTGTTGGCCCGGCCTGACTATGCCTGGCTGGTGGCGATAGCCGGGGTATTGACCCTGGGGCTGGGCTGGCTGATAACCCGCACCTGGTTACCGGAGAAACTCCGGGGCTGGGGTCAGGGTCATCGCTACGGCCATCAATCCGGCCGGCTAGCCCGGTTGCTCGATTCAGCGGCGGCGCTATTGCGGCCCGCTTATCTGCTGTTTGGCTTAAGCTTAGGCATCGTGTCCTGGGGGCTGGAGGGATTGTCCCTGTATTTGATTGCACACGATGTTGGAGTTGAAGTCACTCTTGCTACGAGTATTGGTGTTTATGCCATTGCCGTTCTGGCAGGCGCCCTGTCGCTTCTGCCAGGCGGGCTGGGCAGCACCGAGGCCATCATGGGGGTGCTGCTGGTGGCGTTTGGCGCCGATGGGGCAACAGCAGTGGCGATTACCCTGCTATGCCGGATTGCCACACTGTGGTTTGCAGTCGCATTAGGCGGGGTGGCCGCGGGGGTGTTGGGTATCGGCCACAAACAGATCACCCCTGCACCATCACTGACAAAGTAAGCTATGCCCAGGCATAAAAGCCTGCCAGGCATCCGTTTAACGGTTTACTCTCCTGCGCGGCCCAATATTCGGCTGACAAACCCAGCAAAATCGCCATAATCGCTATCAGAATTCCACTTGGAGAGCGTTGCATGAACAAGCTGATCATTTTTGACACGACCCTGCGCGATGGAGAACAAAGTCCGGGCGCGTCGATGACCAAGGAGGAAAAGGTCCGCATCGCCAAAATGCTGGAGCGGATGAAGGTCGATGTCATCGAAGCAGGTTTTCCTATTGCCAGTCCTGGCGACTTTGAAGCCGTGCGGGCGGTCGCACGAGCGGTTAAGAGCAGCACGGTCTGCGGATTGGCGCGCGCCTCGGATGTGGACATCGACCGGGCTGGCGAGGCGTTGAAGGAAGCGGCCGCCTGTCGTGTGCATACCTTCATCGCCACCTCACCGATCCATATGAAGATGAAGTTGCGCATGGAGCCAGATCAGGTGCTGGAACGCGCCGTTGAAGCCGTACGCCGCGCCCGGCGCTGGACAGATGACGTGGAATTCTCCGCCGAGGACGCTGGCCGCTCGGAATTGGATTTTCTGTGCCGGATTACCGAAGCAGTGATCAACGCAGGTGCCCGCACCATCAATATTCCCGACACTGTCGGCTACAACGTCCCTGAGCAATTTGCTCACACTATCCGTAACTTAATCGAGCGGGTGCCGAATGCCGATAAAGCCATTTTCTCAGTGCATTGCCACAACGATCTAGGACTGGCGGTGGCTAATTCGCTGGCAGCCGTCCTGGCTGGAGCGCGGCAAGTGGAATGCACGATCAACGGCCTCGGGGAGCGCGCCGGCAACGCCTCGCTAGAGGAAATCGTCATGACGGTGCGCACCCGTCGTGATGTATTTCAGCTCGAAACCAACATTGATACGACGCAAATCGTTCCGGCATCGCGATTAGTCGCCAATATCACCGGTTTTCCGGTACAGCCTAACAAGGCGATTGTCGGCGCTAACGCCTTTGCCCATGAATCTGGCATTCACCAGGATGGCGTCCTTAAACACCGTGAAACCTACGAAATCATGCGTGCCGAAGACGTGGGCTGGAGCGCCAACCGCATGGTGCTGGGCAAGCACTCTGGCCGTAATGCCTTCCGCACCCGGCTGGAAGAGCTGGGCGTTAGTTTCTCCTCCGAAGAGGAGTTGAATGATGCCTTTGCCCGCTTTAAGGAACTCGCTGATAAAAAACATGAAATTTACGACGAGGACTTGCAGGCGCTGGTGACCGACGCGTATTTAACTGCGGAAAATGAGCGGGTGAAGCTGCTCTATCTGCGGGTTTGTTCGGAAACCGGCGAGGTCCCCAATGCGCAAGTGACCTTATCGGTAGATGGTGATGAGCATCGCGCGACCGCTGAAGGCGGCGGCCCCGTCGATGCTGCATTCAAGGCCATCGAGAGCATTTTGCAGACCGGCACTGATTTGCTGCTGTACTCGGTCAACAATATCACCAGCGGTACCGATTCGCAGGGCGAAGTAACCGTGCGCGTGTCCAAGGAAGGGCGAATTGTTAACGGCCAAGGCGCCGATACCGATATTGTGATTGCTTCGGCCAAGGCATATATCAATGCCTTGAACAAAGTGCTGCAACCCATTGAGCGAGCGCATCCGCAATTGCTGTAGTGGCTGCAATGACCGGCAAACGTCTCTACCTGGACGCTTTGGGCATCCCGTTGTGGTTACCGCGGTCAAACCACCCTGGCTCTGCGCGCCATCCTTCCTTAGCTAAGGAGGAAAATAGGGAAGATGCTAGTTCTCCAGAAAATCCCCTCTCCTACCAGAGGGGATGCACTGCGCTTGGTCCCTCTCTGAACCCGGCATCGCCGTCCTTACCCCATCCCGATGTTCCCCCGCCAGGAGAGAAGAAGTTAAACTGCGAAGATTCTTCCCAACATCTTCTCCCTCCTTCAGACGGCTGGAGCCCGCCAATGGATGATAACTGGGAACCGGTTTTTGACATTGATGCTACCGGTCTCCCGGCTGTACCGCCCGAGATCAGCCGCGAGGCGCATATCGCCCAAATGGACTGGGAACGGCTTGCAACAGAAGCCCGGCAATGCACCGCTTGTGAATTGTGCGCGACCCGCACTCAAGTGGTGTTTGGCATTGGCGATCGTCAGGCGGAATGGCTGGTCATCGGTGAAGCGCCAGGCGCTGATGAAGACCGGCGAGGCGAGCCGTTTGTCGGACGGGCAGGTCAGTTGCTCAACCCCATGCTATTGGCGATTGGCCTGCAACGCGAGCAGGTGTATATCGCGAATATTTTGAAATGCCGTCCACCGGAAAACCGGGAACCCACGCCAGCGGAAGCCGTGAAATGCCGCCCGTTTCTGGAACGGCAAATCACCTTGATTCAACCACGCATCATTCTTGCGGTAGGCCGGATCGCGGCGCAGAATCTGCTGGAAACCAACACGCCCATTGGCAAGCTCCGCGGCCGGGTCCATCATTTCGGACCGGCGCGTATTCCCTTGGTCGTCACCTATCACCCCGCTTATCTGCTGCGCTCGCCCCGTGAAAAGCGCAAAACCTGGGATGATCTGCGCCTGGCGCGCCGCACCTTCGCGGCTGAATCGCCTGATCCAGCCTGGAGACCTGTTGATTCATGAGTGCATTACCCTGGATCACCCCGCAGGAACAACCGGGCATCAGCCAGTTTCGCAAGATGCTTTATGCTGATTTGCGGGAAATTCTCATGATTGAAAAGCGAGCCTATGACTTTTGCTGGACCGAGACGATCTTCCGCGACTGTATCCAGGCGGGCAATCACTGCCGGGTGATGGAAGTCCCGCACAGCTTCATACAGGCCTACGGCGTGATGTCGGCGGCCGCCGGCGAAGCGCATATTTTTAACCTGTGCGTACGGCCGGAATTGCAGGGACGCGGCCTAGCGCGGCGCATGCTGGATCATCTACTGGAACTGGCGCATACGGTTCAAACGCAAACCGTTTTCCTGGAAGTCCGCACCTCTAACACGGCCGCCTTGCAGCTCTACCAAGCGGCTGGTTTCTGTGAGATCGGTATTCGATATGGCTACTACCCCGCCGCCAAGGGCCGGGAAGACGCGCTCGTGATGGCAAAGGAACTCTGATACAGCATGATGATAGTTGCCATGAGAAGCGCACGGTTCCGGGCACAGGCCGCAGAGCTCTGGCCTTGACTATGCCGCCCATTCGTCAGGCGATGCCCAGCCGCTAACCCAGCCGGGGATTTGTTCCGGCAGCATAGGCCGGGCGATCGCGTATCCCTGAGCGAATTCGCAGCCCAGATCCAGCAACTGGCGGCCATGTTCAACCGTTTCCACGCCTTCAGCGATCACCTTGCACCGGAACGCAGCCGAGAGTCCGATCACACCCTTGACAATCGCCAGTGCATCGGCGTCCGCCAGCATATCGCGCACAAACGACTGGTCAATCTTTAGCAAATTCACCGGCAGGTGTTTGAGGTAGGTCAGCGAGGAGTAGCCCGTACCAAAATCATCCAAGGCGAAACTCACGCCCAATTCCTGGCAGCCGGTGATAAGGCTAGAAACTTCTGTCATGTTTTCCAAAATGGCCGTTTCCAGAATTTCCAGCTCCAAATTGTCTGGCGGCACGGTTGGATAGTTCGCCAGCAGCGTTCGTAATTGGGTAATGAAATCAGCTTGCAGGAAATAGTGGCCGGAGAGATTGATGCTCACCGGCAAATGTAGACCGTGCGCCACCCAAACGGTCATTTGCCGCAGCGCCTCATTCAATACCCATCGACCCACCGCGCAGGCTAATTCGCTGGTGTCGATGGCGGAAATGAACCGGGCCGGAGATAATAAGCCTTTCTGCGGGTGTTGCCAGTAAATCAGCGCTTCAGCACCGGTCACTACACCCCGGCGCATATCAACCTTAGGCTGGTAATAGAGGCGGAATTCCTTCGATTCCAGCCCGCTCCGAATCTCCTGCAGCAGTGCGCGATAGTCGCGGGCTCGGTGATCAAGACCGGTATCGAACCATCGATACCGGTGGCCGCCGGCCTGTTTCGCGGCATACATGGCCTGGTCAACATGACGCAGTAACGTGTCAGGATCGGCGTTATCATCGGGGTACAAGGTGATCCCCAGGCTAGCCTTGAGCTGCACGGGCTGATCGATCACGATAAAGGGCGCTTGTAGCGCGGTCAGCACCCGGACAATCACCTGCTCACATTCTTCAATGCCGGTGAGCTCCCCCAGCAACAATATAAACTCATCGCCGCCCAGCCGGGCCACGGTATCGCCGGTGCGAACACACTCCTTTAAGCGCTGGGCGACTTCGATCAGCACTTGATCGCCCCATTTGTGGCCGTAGGTATCATTAATCGGTTTGAAGTTATCCAAGTCGAGGCAGCAAATTGCGAGCCGCTTGTTATCTCGTTGAACCTGGGCCATGGCTTGTTGCAATCGGTCCACCAGCAAGAAACGGTTGGGCAACAGAGTCAGTGCATCGTGATAGGCAAGATGTTCCATGTGTTTGCGCGCACTGATGTCCACCATAGCGATGCGGCACCCATTGCCTTTGCCAGACGCACCACCTATGCCCTCAAGCTGTAGATGACAAGGTGGTGCGCCGTCGCGCGCCAGGGCCACCTCGCAGCTTTCCTTGGTTACGTTAACCCGCAATTTGTCAAAAAAAGCGTTGAAAATGGGACAGGTATCTGTGGAAATAAAGGATGCTAATCGTTGGCCGATTAAGCGAGTGCGCTCCAGACCAAGGAAGGTGGCGCCAGCGAGATTAATCTCCCGGATCGTGCCGTCACGGGCAAGGGTCGCATAGCCGACTGGCGCAGAATCATAAAGATCGGTGTAGCGTTTTAAACGCTGTTCGAGTTGCTGGCGCGTCTCCTGCAATACCTGATTTCGCAACTCCAATTCCAACTGATGGACTTGCAGCTCACGAATCAGCCACAATGCCTCGCTTACGTTCGATAGCAGCGGGTTCCGGTGAAGCACACGTTGCTTGATCACCGTTTCGGCGCGGCGGCGCAATCCGGTTTTATTCCATGACAGACTCTGATCTTTCTTCATGACGCGAGCTCCGCACACTAACAATGCGCAAACTTCCTAGCTCCGATCCATCCGTTCAGGATCGCCTATCAGGCCAACACAAAAACCTTGTAAATTGTCCAGTCTATTTGGATAGAATAGACTACATAATGCGAAATAACCTCTAAAATCAAAAAATCCCCATGCCTCACTCCGGCCTTACCCAAGACGTCACCTTCGTATGACCAACGGCTGACCCTGCCGGAACACTTGGCCGTTTACACCCAAGCCTCGCCCATAAGCCGGCGGGCGCCGGAAACGGATGCCTACGCTACCGGGAGATCATCACTGCGAAGTAGCCCTTGATTAGGTCTGTAAAGTCCTTTCGTCCAGCATTACCCGCAAGGATCGGGCACTGAAACTGCCACTCTACGCCCGCTTCGGCGCACCGCACATTTGGCTCATTGATCTAGACCTGCTGGCGCACACATTTTCAAGCATTTGACTCAAAATATAATTTGTGGATTTTTTCCGCGATTTTCAAGGATGCAGAGACCGTCATCACGCCCTCTTTCGCCATTGTGCCGTTTTCCATGATGGTGCTGCGGGACTCAGTTCTCTTTAATCTTCACTAAGCAGCGGGATATTTTCCCGGTTTGTCACCCAGCATCGATTGAAGCCACGCCAATTCACCGGTTTTGTCCGTAAGCAGAACGCTCAACGCATCCCGCGCCTGGCGCAGTTCCTCACTGTCAGCCCAACACCGGACGCAAGCGCTGCTCCAATGCCTCCGCTGACCGATGCACCGGCACCGGTGATCAGAAAAGTATCGGGCAAGGCCGATGGCAATGGTTTCACTGGCTGCACCGGCATAGGCTTTGACATGCTGCGGTTTTTTCAGAGGGGTGATCATGGAGTAAATATCGAGTGGTTTAATATGTAATTAACTATAAGATATATGATTTTTTTAACATACTATTTTAATGAGGCCGGGTTACCCCCTGCGTATTAACCCATCCGCATCTCTAATTGATTTCAGGACTACCTCATGGGTTTTTCCCTTAGCCCCACTTCACAACTGCTGGGCTGGCTGGCAGGCTGGACCCTTCTTGGCCTAGCGCCAGTATTTTGGCCCGTGTGGCTTCCGTATTGGCTGCTGGCGGGTAGCTTGTTACTGGCCATCGCTGCGCAGGACGCCTTTGCGCTGCACCTGCGCCCACCCCTGCAGGTCGAACGGCTGATCTCTCCGGCATTGCCTTTGGGCACATGGCAAGCAGTGCGGCTACGCATCACCAATTCTCAACGGTACCATCGGGCAACCCTGACCATATTTGACCACTACCCGGCAGCGGCCGCCGATTGCAGCGGCCTGCCGCAACGGCTAACGGTCGAACCGGGCGGCTGGGTTGAACTCCGCTACCGGGTGCGGCCGGTGGTCCGCGGCGAATGGACCTTCGCACCCGTGCAAGCCTGGCTGGAATCACCGCACGGGTTGTGGCGCCGCGATGACCGGTTAGGAGAACCAGCAACTGTGCGTGTCTACCCGGACTTTGCTGCGATTGTCCGCTACATCCGGCTCACTTCGGATCAGCGTGAAACATTGCTTGGCATTCACCCTCGCCGCCGGCGTGGCGAGGGCCACACCTTTCTGCAATTGCGTGAATACCGGATCGGCGACAGTCTGCGCCAGATTGATTGGAAAGCGACTGCCCGCACCCGTAAACCCATTGCTAAGGATTATCAGGACGAACGCAACCAAACCGTGTTGTTTCTGCTCGATTGCAGCCGGCGGATGCGCGCTCAAGATGACGATCTCAGTCATTTTGATCATGCCCTCAACGCGATGATCCTGCTGGCATATGTCGCTCTGCGGCAAGGAGATGCCGTTGGTGTGCAAAGCTTCGGCGGCACACATCGCTGGCTGGCACCGCGCACGGGCCCAGGAACGCTAACCCCGCTGATCAATAGCATCTACGATTTGCAACCGACTCTGGAACCCCCGGATTATGCCGAGGCTGCGCACCGAACCCTGATCCGGCAACGTAAACGGGCGCTCATCGTATTACTAACCAACCTGCGCGATGAGGATCAGGATGATCTACGTCCAGCCATCGCGTCATTAAGCCGCCGGCACTTGGTATTGATCGCCAATCTGCGCGAACCGGTGTTCGATGAGTGGCTGGTTCAACCTATTCGTGACTTGCCTCAAGCCCAGCTATACGCAGCGGTTTGTCATTACCTGTTGCAACGGGAACGTATACAGGAAGAACTGCGCCATAGAGGGAGTATCGTCTTGGATACCCCGCCACAACGCTTGCCAGCCGTCATGGTCAACCAGTACTTGGATCTTAAACGTGGCGGGCGGCTGTGAAAGGAGCAAATTGAGTGATCGGCTTGACGGTCAGCCAGTTTTTTATGATAAAAAGCATCTCCTACCGCTGGCGTGAAGGTCACGAATGAACCGCCTGCGCCTTTAGACGGTCAATATGGGCAGATTCCACACCTTAAGGAGGTTCTTACCACCATGATGCAGAGAAATGACGTACTGACCAAAGCACCCATCACATTGACGCCGGAAACAGCAGTGGCCGGCAACAAGGTGCTTCGCAACACTTATTTATTGTTGTCATTGACGTTGCTGTTCAGCGCCATCACGGCAGGCGTTGCCATGGTCACGAATGCCGCGCCTTTGCACTGGTTGATTACAATGGGCGGTTACTTTGGCCTATTATTTGCGGTCACCCGCCTGCGCAATAGCATCTGGGGTTTGGCAGCGGTCTTTGCCTTGACGGGTTTCCTGGGTTATACCCTGGGGCCCATCCTGAATTTTTATCTCAGCCTGCCCAATGGTTCGCAAGTGGTCATGACCGCTCTGGGTGGCACAGGGGTAATTTTCCTAGCCCTGTCAGGCTATGCAGTCGTCAGCCGCAAGGACTTTAGCTTCATGGGCGGGTTCTTGATGGTCGGCATCCTGGTCGCTTTCCTGGCCAGCTTGGGCGCCGTGCTGTTTAGTATCCCGATGCTGTCGCTGGCGGTATCCGGGATGTTCATCCTGCTGATGTCCGGCATGATTCTCTGGCAAACCAGCGAAATTATCCACGGCGGCGAGACCAACTACATCATGGCGACCGTCAGCTTGTACATCACGATCTTCAATCTACTCCTGAGTCTGCTGCAAATCCTGGGCGTCATGTCCGGCGATGATTGATCGAATCTTTCGTTGAGCCGTTACCCAGCCCCGCGAACGCGGGGTTTTTCGTTTCCAGAAACAAAAAGGGCCGGGCAAGGTGCCCGGCCAAAAACCACCAAAGGAGGATGTGTAATAGACCAAGCAGAAGCCATTGCCTACTACACGGTGATTATTTTAGCAAAAAATTAAATTAAACACACGATTTTTCGTTGTTTTTTGGCAAAAAACAACAATTTATTGTATAAACAACAGGTTATACCCCAAAATTTTGCTGCACTGCCAAAAAAACTGGCATCTCCGGCAAAGGAGGCAACACGGAATCATCAGACAGCGCCAAAATCGCATCGATCAACCGGTCTGCTTCATGTACTCCGCCATAATTCATCAGCATCCGCGCCTTAGCGATCAACTCAACAGGCGATAATGGGATTTCAGGATCGCCTTTGGCATGGGTCCGCCGCACGGTCAACCGTTCTCCCCCGCGGGTAATCACGGTGACCGCGCTGCCCCACGCATAGGGATAGGCCGAGGCGTAAGGTTCAGCCAGACGCAACGTGACCCGTTCCCGCAACGCCGCCAATTCTGCCCGTGCCGTCCCGGTAAACGCGGCAAAATCGATAGCCTCCCGGTTCAATGCCGCTGCAACACAGTGCTGGAGTGAAAATTTGGCTTCATAATCACTTTGCGGCAAGGACCGGTCGCACACGTCCAAAGCAGCAGCGTAAGTCTCCACCTCAACCTGCTCAATCGCCTCGGCCACGACCTGATGACGCAATTCACGAGCCGCGTCGATAGCCGGATGGGTATGCCGGCAGGATGGCCAGGGTTTAATCGACGTTTGCAGCAACTGCCAAGGTGCCTCGGGGTTGCGGGTTACCGCCTCCGGTTCAGCGTCAGGGCACGTAGCAGTGAACCATCCTTTAGCGCCTTCCAGGATATTCGGCGGTCCAGTAAACCCGAATCGAGCCAGATCCGCTGCTAACACCCCGGCTTCCGCCGCTCGTCCAGCATGTAGATGCTTGGTCATAGTGCCTGCTTCCAGAAACTGCCAGAGACCCGAAGATTGAGTACCTGCATTGCCCAGAGCATGAACGGCTGTCGCAGAATCAAGCTGCAGCAGGGCTGCCGCCGCCATTGCTGAACCATAAGGTCCGCACGTCGCTGTGTTATGCCAGATGCGATAATGCGAGGGACCAACTGCCATACCAATCCGGGTCACAGCCTCGAATCCCCATAACACGGCCTTCAGCATGGCATGGCCGCGAATGCCTTCCCGGACGGCGACGGCCCAAGCTGCCGGTACGACGACGCAGCCAGGATGCACCACCGAAGCACGGTGGAGATCGTCGGTTTCCAGAATATGAGTCAGCGATCCGAGTAAAAAAGCGTTACGCTCGGCATCGGTCACTCCGGTCGCTCCTGCCCAGCGCAGCAGAATCGCCCCCGGTTCACTGATCCGTCCAGCCATGGCATTGGCCATCGCATCCAGCGTCAGCAAAGCAGCCTGCTGGAGATCAGCCGCAGCAACCGGTTTGGCCATAATCAGCTCGGTCAGTTGTTGGGTGAGCGTGGTTTCGGACATGGTTGCAGCGCTCCAGAATTAGATGAAATTAGAAATCTTCTATTGATTGTAGCTGTCCTGCTGGAGAGAAACCGTTATCAATCCTTCCAAGGGCATTTACATTGCTGGTATTGCTGCCAAACTTCCGCGAATTGATGTTCATGCACGTCCAGCCGGCAGCCATACCAGCCCTCGATAACTTGCCGTGCAGCGGAGGCGGTGGTCAATTTTGCCTCGTCTAACAGCCGCCGGGCCACCATGATGTCATTTATAATCCCCAAGCAGTCCTGCAAGTGAGACATCGCTCCCAGATAAGCCTTAACGGCCAGGGCAGGATACAGACTGGAGAAAAAATCCAGTGCATAACGCAATTCCTTAATACGGATACGCAGGATATGTCTTTCTTCAGCCGGCAACTTCGCAAACATTTCACCTCGCCTTGTGACCCGCTGATGATTGCGCTCAAGCAATGGCGTCGAGAAATTCAGAACAGGCTCTTCCAGCCGCATGCGCTGTTTATCACTCAAACTGCTGTGCCAGGTGCGGTGATCCAACCAATCGGTAAGGCGTTGCAAGAGTAAAGAGTAATGGGATTGTTCCAAGGCCTCGCGCAGTGTTTGATAATGGCTTTGCCGGATCGCCGCAGCCTTGTTCCGGAACAGCAGTAAGCCACGCTTGCGGGGAAAATGGGCAAGCATCGGCGCCATGCCTTCCTCCAAAAACACATCCCAATCCCGGGCTGGCCCTAGGTACCCATTCAACCAGCGAATGTCCTCAACCAGCACCGTGCTGGCTTCACGAGGAATCAAGGGCCGGAAGGTTTTTAGGCCAGAGCGCAGCCGCCGGAAGGCCACCCGCATTTGATGAACCCCCTCAACCTGCGCATCCAGCACCGCTGGATGATTAGCCTCAGCATGCTTCAAACAAGCGCTGATGATAGCGATGAAGGCATCTTCGCTACAGGCCGCGGCAGTCAGTTGGACTGGACTGGCCTTAACAGGGTGTGGAATACCAGCCGGCTGGCATTCTTTTAAGCGATTAATCATAGCTAAATCAACTTACTAATAAAAAATGAGAAATTCCATCATGGATTAAGACGAAGACACCTTAAAAGACCGGCGCCTATCCTCTCCCTTGATAACAAATACCCGTCTTCTCCTGATACCTAACTTTTGATCTCTAAACAAGATGGCCGGAACACCCAGACCGCAATACAATATCCTTTTATTCTTTACCCCATTATTCTTGACCCTAAAAATGGATCACTTGAATTCCACCGAATTGAAATACTGACGGAGCTGTGACGTTGTGAAACTTCAAATGTTACTGAGTGCTGTTGTGCTGGTGAGTCTTTGTGCAGGTCCGATCGTCAGTTGGGGCGCGCCGAATGTACCTGAAGCGACCCCAGCCACCACACCACCGCCCAAGCGGTTCAATTTTGCTGATGTGCGCCGCCGCGCCGAAGTGCTGGCTACCCAACCCTTCAAAGCACCTGGTAATGACTTGCCGAAATTTTTCAAGGAATTGAATTATGACCAATACCGGGATATCCGATTTCAAGCGGATAAAAGCCTATGGCGCGCCGAGGCACTGCCTTTTGAAGTCCAGTTTGTCCCGCTCGGATTCCTGTTCAAGCAACCGGTCGCCATCAACGTGGTCGAAGAAGGCGCAAGCCAGCCGGTTGAATATGCCAATGATTTATTCGATTACGGTAAAAATCAGATTCCTGACGATGTACCCAAGGATCTCGGCTTCTCGGGATTCAAGGTACTCTATCCGCTGCACATTGACGGCCGGTACGACGAGGTCGCGGTGTTTCAAGGTGCCAGCTACTTCCGCGCTGTTGGCCAGAATCAGAATTACGGCATTTCAGCGCGCGGCCTCGCGATTGACACCGGTCTGCCCAAACCGGAGGAATTTCCCTATTTCCGCGAATTCTGGCTGGAAAAGCCCGACAAAGATGCAACTGAGCTAACGGTCTATGCGCTCCTCGATAGCCAGAGCGTAACCGGCGCCTACCGTTTCATGATCAAGCCGGGCGTCAATACCCAAATTGAAGTCAAGGCCAGTCTCTTTGTCCGGGAAAAGGTCCAGAAATTCGGGGTAGCGCCACTGACCAGCATGTTTTTTCATGGCGCACTGAATGAGCGTTTCTTTGACGATTTCCGCCCCCAGGTGCATGACTCGGATGGTCTGCTGATGATGAATGGCAACGGCGAATGGATCTGGCGGCCGCTGAACAATCCGGCCCGGCTGCGCATTAGCGCCTTTCAAGATCAAAATCCACACGGTTTCGGATTACTGCAACGCGACCGTGATTTCGATGATTATCAGGATCTGGAGGCACACTACCATATCCGCCCCAGCATTTGGGTCGAGCCACAAGGCCAATGGGGCAAGGGTTCGGTACAGTTGATCGAAATTCCCAGCGACGCCGAACGTTACGATAACATTGCAGCTTTTTGGGTTCCTGAAAAACCGGTCGAACCCGGCCAGCAATTGGAATACAACTACCGGCTTTATTTCTTCTTGGAGATGGCTAACCTGTCGCCAGGCGGGCGCGTATTGAGCAGCCGGATCGGGGCAAGCGGCGCCGGCGATTTGGATCCTTCGCACCGGCGATTCGTGATTGACTTCGGCGGCAATGCCCTCGCCCAGCTGGCAGACGATGCGCCGGTTGAGGCCATGGTCACTAGCTCCAGCGGCCAGATCAAAAATGTAGTAACGCACAAAAACCCCTATATCAATGGCTGGCGGGTATCTTTCGAACTGCTGCCACAGGAAGGCGATCCAGCTGATTTGCGCTGCTTTCTCAAGCTCGGTAACAATGTGCTGACTGAAACCTGGAGCTACCAGTGGACCTTGGCAAAGTAGGTGCGCTTCGATCACATTGGATAACGCCAGCGGATTCTTTATCCGATGAAAACTGCCTGGACCGCCTTAGAAATTACTGGAAGGCGCTTGGCGTGAGCGACTCCAATCTAGCGCTGGCTTTGAGTGAGCAAACGCTGCGGCGATTGCCGGAAATTCCGGAGAATGAAGCCTCCAAAACGGCACACGCTATTATTGCCGCAGGTGAATTGCTCGATGACTGGCTAGCGACAGCACTCGAACTGCCCCGGCCCTCGCCAGAACTAACCGCAGCGCGAGCGGCGCTCTTAAGCGGAGTGACGCCAGATTGGCCTACAGCGTTGTTCGCGCCACCTGGCGCAGCAGGCACTGCCCTGGAGCGCTTGCGTGCGGCGATTGCGAAACCGGTACCGGCGCCCAGCCCCAGTGCCATGCCTACGCAGCGTATTGAGCTTTTTTCATTGCTGGGTTTACTTCGCCGCTGGTGGCCAACATCCATCAACGCATAACCTAATTCTTTCCTCCGTTCTGGAAACTGTTATGGCGCACTTTCCCCGACCCGCGGTGGTAGGACATACCGTTCGACGGTTCGTTTTTTTTCTGCTGGTGATATTGACTTCACTGATTGCGTTGGGCCTGCTGGTCAGTGTGTTTCAACCCAATGGCTTCAGTCCGATGGAACTCCTGCTGCTGTTCTTGTACACGATCCTATTTGCCTGGATCTGTATTTCCTTCTGGACGGCATTCATGGGTTTCTGGGTGATTCTATTTGGGCGCGACCGCTGGGCAATTTCCCGCCAACCGCTGGATATCCCGCCTGATTCCGCTACCTCGCCACCACGCACCGCCATTTTGATGCCTATCTATAACGAGGACTCGGAACGGGTATTCGCCGGTCTGCGCGCTATCCATCAGTCGTTGACGGATACAGGCCAGCTCGATGGTTTTGACTTCTTCATTCTCAGCGACACCCGTGATCCGGAGGTCTGGGTTGAGGAAGAGCTGCGCTGGCAGGATATGGTGTGGTCGCTGGACGGCAAAGAGCGCATTTTTTATCGCAACCGGCCAGAGAACACCAGCCGTAAGAGCGGCAATCTGGAAGATTTCTGCACGCGCTGGGGCGGGCGGTACCGTTACATGATCGTTTTGGACGCCGATAGCGTCATGCAAGGCCAAACACTGGTAAAGATGGTGCGGTTGATGGAACGCCATCCTCACGTGGCGCTGATTCAAACCCCGCCGGTCCCTGTCAACCGCGAGTCGCTGTTTGCCCGCATTTTGCAATTCGCCAGCAGCCTCTATGGGCGGATGTTTACCGCTGGCTTGAATTATTGGCAACTCGGCGAGAGCAACTATTGGGGCCATAACGCCATTATTCGCATCCAGCCGTTTTTGGAGCATTGCGGCCTGCCAAAGCTGCCAGGCCACGAACCGTTTGGCGGCGAAATTCTCAGCCATGATTTCGTGGAGGCGGCGTTGCTACGCCGGGCCGGTTGGGAGGTATGGCTGGCCTATGATCTGGAAGGCAGTTATGAGGAAATCCCACCCACGCTGATTGACTATGCCAAACGCGACCGCCGCTGGTGTCAAGGCAATCTTCAGCATCTGCGGCTGGCATTTGCTCAAGGCTTCAATCTGTTAAGCCGGCTGCATTTCTTGATGGGCGTCATGTCCTATGCTGCTTCGCCGCTGTGGCTCCTGTTTCTCATCGCCACCGGAGTCGAGGCATTTATCCAGACTCAGCAGGAACTGGTGTATTTCTTCGGGGAAAACTGGATGCCGGTCTGGCCAGTGTCGTTTGCGGTGGAAATGACCACGGTGCTATTGGTGACCCTGACCATGCTGTTTCTGCCCAAGCTGCTGGCATTGCTCCTGCTGCTCAAGGAGAAACGCCTGCGCCGTGCGTATGGCGGCATGTTCAAGGCATCGCTCAGCGTCACCCTGGAAACTGTCTTTTCAGTCCTGACCGCACCGGTGCTGATGCTATTCCAGACCAAGTTTGTGCTGGCGATCCTGATGCGCCGGGCAGTAGGCTGGCCGCCACAGCAACGAGGTGATCATCAGACGGGTTTTGTAGAGGCCGTGCTGACTCATGGCGGCCATACTTTGATCGGTGTGGCTGCCGGAACATTGAGTTATCTCTACGTCCCAGCGTTCTTCTGGTGGTTTACGCCGGTCTTGCTGGGGTTGGGATTGTCGATCCCCGTATCGATGCTATCCAGCAGCATCGCTTTGGGCCGCCAGGCGCGCCGGATGGGCCTGTTTTTGACGCCAGAGGAGACCGATCCGCCAAAAGTATTGCAGGATTTGGATGAGTATCTGCAAGAAGATGAACCGGTGTTGCCGGTGCTGCGGAAAACGGCATCCAGCCGCTTCCTGCAAGCGCTGACCGATCCCTATGTCAACACCTTGCACCGGTCATTATTGCCAGAAAGTGAATCGCCCAGTAAGCGCCGCCGGCATTATCTGGAAGGATTGATTCATCAATTGGAGGAAGAAGGGCCGGACAGTCTGAGTTCCATGCAGAAGCGTGAACTGATTGCTAATCCAGAAACTCTCCTGCGGTTACATGCCTTGTTCTGGAGCCAGCCACCACTCAACAATGATGGAATGCTGCTGGAGAATCGTAGGGCGGGTTAGGGCATCCGCCCATAACCCGCCTTGGGGGGAAATCCCACGGAATCGGCGGGTTACGCTTCGCTAACCCGCCCTTGTATTGTGTTTCTGTGGGGGCTGTTCATGATAAGACGGCCTGCACAGGGAGACCGGATGCCGTACCCGCCCTGGAGCGATCGATAAGGAACTTTCATAACACTCACCCTCGAAATCGACGTTATCTTATTTACCAAGACGAAAGATGCCCTCCAACACCCCGCTTTCAATACCTGCTTCAACTCCACCTGAACAATGTGGCACAGTGATCGCGGTGCGCGGCAGCGTGGTAGACGCCTGTTTTCCTCGTCAATTGCCCGCCCTGCGCCAGCAGTTGCGTGCCGGACGAGAGGAGCTGGTGATCATCGAAGTGAGCGCTCATCTAGCTGCTGACAGGGTGCGCGGCATCGCCCTGACCCCAACGCAAGGCTTGGCGCGTGGCGATCCGGTGCGCGATTGCGGCGGTCCATTGACGGTGCCGGTCGGGCCGGAATTGCTAGGGCGGATGGTCAACGTGTTCGGTCAGACGATTGACGATGGCCCCGCGTTGGCCGGCGCGGAACAACGCTCGATCCATCAGCCACCGATCCCCTTGGCACGGCGGCGGGCCGGTTTGGAGATGTTCGAAACCGGCATCAAGGTCATCGACCTCTTGTGCCCGCTGGAGCGTGGCGGTAAAACCGGCTTGTTTGGCGGCGCTGGCGTTGGCAAGACCGTGATTATCACTGAATTGATCCACAATATGATGGGCCGCTACCAGGGAGTCAGCCTATTCTGCGGCATCGGCGAGCGTTGCCGGGAAGCAGAGGAATTGCATCGAGAGATGCACGCAGCGGGGGTCCTGTCGAATGCCGTATTGGTGTTTGGTCAGATGGATGAACCACCGGGCGCCCGTTTCCGGGTTGGCCATGCCGCATTGACGATTGCCGAATACTTCCGCGATACCGCCCACCATGATGTGTTGTTGTTAATCGATAATATCTTTCGCTTTATTCAAGCCGGTTCGGAAGTGTCGGGGTTGATGGGCCGCATTCCTTCGCGGGTGGGTTATCAACCGACCTTGGGTACCGAGCTAGCAGAACTGGAAGAGCGGATTTGCAACGCCGCGGGTGGATCGATCACCTCGGTACAGGCGGTCTATGTGCCCGCCGATGATTTCACCGACCCCGCCGCCGCTCACACATTCGCCCACCTGTCTGCCTCGCTGGTTCTGTCGCGCAAGCGCGCCAGCCAGGGTTTCTATCCAGCGGTGGACCCGTTGGCCTCCGACTCCAAGTTACTCACCCCCGTGCTGGTTGGCGAACGCCATTACCGGATTGCCCAGGCGGTGCGCCGGACGCTGGCCGAGTACGAGGAACTCAAGGATTTAATCGCCATGCTCGGGCTAGAGGAACTGTCGCTGGCCGACCGGCGCACCGTCAACCGTGCCCGGCGCTTGGAACGCTATCTGACCCAGCCGTTTTTCACCACGGAGCACTTCACCGGCCGCTCCGGGAAGAGTGTGCCATTGCCGCGCGTGCTGGACGATTGCGAGCGGATTCTCGTTGATGGTTGCACCGGCTGGCCGGAAGCAGCGCTGTATATGATCGGTGATCTGAGCGAGGTACGGCGCTGATGCATCTGAAAGTATTGACTCCGGTCCAAACGCTGGTGGATGAACCGGCGGTGCGGGTTCACGCCGAAGGGCTGGAAGGGTCTTTCTGTCTATTACCACGCCACCGCGACTGGGTAGCAGCCTTGCAGCCGGGCATCGTTGGCTTCACTACAGTGGAGGGCCAAGAGCGGTTTTTAGCCGTCGATCAAGGAGTACTGACGAAATGCGGCGCCGAAGTATTGATTGCGGTACGCCGGGCGGTGCGGGAGGATGATCTGGCCCGGTTGCGGCAGGTAGTGGAAAATGAATTTCGCCAATTGGATGAACAGGAAAGGATCGCTCGCAGCACGCTCGCCCGGCTGGAAGCAGGAATGATCCGGCAGTTTCTAAAGCTGGGAGAAGGCCGGCGATGACGGCACCTTTCATGCCCGGCCCTTCTTCCAACAGCGAAAAGGGAAGAAAGAGTGATCCTTTGCCAGAACAAATTAAGTACAAAGCAACCCGTAAACTGCGGGCGCGCCAAGCGGATCGATCGAGCGTCTGGTTCGGGCTGGGACTGTTTGGCGCTGTGGGCTGGTCAGTGGCCTTGCCGACAGTGCTCGGTGCTTTGCTGGGACTGTGGTTGGACCGGAACTGGCCGGGCCGGCATTCCTGGACATTGACGCTGCTAGCCGCTGGGCTGGTGCTCGGTTGTGCTAGCGCTTGGCAGTGGTTGCAGAAACAGCATCCACCGGATCGGGATCAACGCGATGACTGAGATAATCACCTGGGTATTGGCTGCACTGGGCGGTGCGGTGCTGGGTTCGTTCTATTTCGCTGGCCTGTGGTTTACCCTGCGCCGGCTGCCTGGCCATCCGCATCCTGCGCTGTGGGTGGCAGGCAGTTTCATCCTGCGGCTGGCCGTTAGTTTAGCGGGGTTCTACGTGATCCTGGGTCCGGATCGCAACTTGACCCGGCTGGGGATTGCGCTGCTGGCGTTTCTGGCAGCGCGGGTTGCCTTGACTCGCGGGTTGCCGCCGCCAACACCGGAGCTTCGACCATGAACATTAGCTCTGATCAAATCGTGCTCTTCGAATTCGGCTTCATTCGCATCAGCGCCACCCTCGTATTTACCTGGCTGATCATGGCGCTGCTGGTGCTGCTGGCTCGCAGGATCACCCGCCGCGTGATCCATGATACTGTGCTGCCGCCTTGGCAAAACCTGCTAGAGGTTCTCGTTGAGGGGATTCAGGGACAAATCCGTGATGTGACCCGTCAGGACCCGGCGCCCTATCTGCCGTTTATTGGCACTTTGTTCATTTTCATTGCTGCCAGCAATCTATTGGCCATCATCCCCGGTTTCGAGCCGCCGACTGGATCACTGTCCACCACCACGGCCCTGGCGCTATGTGTATTCATCGCAGTACCGCTCTATGGCATTCAGCGCCGGGGGTGGCGAGCATACCTGAAAAACTATGTCGAACCCACCCCGGTTATGCTGCCTCTGAATATTATCGGTGAATTGTCCCGCACCCTGGCGCTGGCAGTGCGTTTGTACGGCAACGTGATGAGCGGCGCGGTGGTCGGGGCAATTCTACTAATCATCACACCGTTATTTTTCCCTGTGCTGATGCATGCGCTGGAACTCCTGACTGGGTTGATTCAGGCGTATATCTTCGCGATTCTGGCAACGGTTTATCTGGCAGCAGCGACGGCGGCGCATGAGGATTCTCCCCCGCCTCCAACCCCTCTCCCTACAAAGGGCACGAGGAGCATTAACGAACATTGAAGGGTAACATTGCCTATGGATGCCACACTCATGATTGGCCTTGTCTCCATCATTACTGCCGGTCTTACGGTCGCTATCGGCACGGTCGCTCCAGCGCTGGCGGAAGGACGGGCGGTAGCCCAGGCGCTGGCCGCCATCGCTCAGCAGCCGGACGAAGCAGCGATATTGAGCCGCAGCCTGTTCGTTGGGCTAGCGATGATTGAATCAACAGCCATTTATTGCTTCGTGGTTTCGATGATTCTGATCTTCGCCAACCCGTTCTGGAATCATTTCGTCGCTGTTACCGGTCAGTAGCCATGCAGATTGATGGATTCACCGTCATCGCTCAGATCATCAATTTCCTGATTCTATTATGGTTACTCAAGCGATTCCTGTACGGGCCAATTACCGGGGCGATGACTGCCCGCCAGCAGAAGATAGCGGCAGCTCTGGACGATGCCCGGCAAAAAGTGGAACAGGCTGAAGCGGAAGCCCGGAAATACCAGACCCAACGGGCTGAACTGGACGCCCAACATGACAAATGGCTGGAACAGGCCCGCCAGGAAATCAAAACACGCCGCGAGGAATGGCTAAAACAGGCCCGCCGCGAGATTGACGCGCAACGCGAAGAGTGGCTGATGGCTTGGCAGCGGGAGCAAACGGAAAACCAGCATACCCTGCAACGGGAAGCAACCCGCCGGCTCACCGAGGCAGTTCGCCATGCATTGCGCGAGTTAGCAGACGCCGATCTGGAGCGGCGCATGCTCGAACCGCTACTGACCCAGCTACGCACCTTGGATATGGCTGAACGCACGGCGCTGGCGCAGGCTGCCCAGGGAGGCTGCACTATCAACACCGCATTTCCTTTGGATATTGCCTTGCAGCAACACTGCCAAGCTGCTCTAAGCGAGCTGCTGGGAGATGGCATTACGTTTACCTTTCATCACGACCCGCGTATGGCTTGCGGCATCACCTTGGAAATGCCAGGGCACCGCTTGGCCTGGACGCTGGACAGTTATCTTGACGGCTTTGGCGAAACGCTGGCCAAGGCATTAAATTCACCAGTGCCGGCCACGAGCAACTCCGATGAGCGACGCTGAAAACTGTATGCTCTCTTTGATTGATAGAAGAGGCGTGCATGGCATAGGTATCGAGCCGCTCTTCACTCCTTTCGACCAAGCGTTAGCCACCTACCGCCCGGCCCCGTCGGTGGTTGAAACCGGCATCGTGGAACAGGTTGGCCAAGGCGTTGCAAGGGTCAGTGGCCTGCCAGCGGTAGAGTCCATGGAATTGGTGCGTTTTCCCAACGGTATTCTCGGCATCGCTTTTAATCTCGATCCTGACGAAGTGGGCGTGGTACTGCTCAACGACAATAACGGCCTTAAGGCCGGTGATCCTGTCGAGCGTACCGGGCGCGTGGTCGATACCCCGGCCGGCCCGGAATTGTTAGGACGGATCGTCAATGCGCTGGGTGAACCGCTGGATGAGGCCGGTTCGTTCGTTACCGCTGAACGGTGGCCTCTGGAGCGGCCGGCTCCAGCCATTATGGAACGGGCTCCCGTGAGCGTGCCGCTAGCCACTGGTCTCAAGGTGATCGACGCTGCTATCCCAATTGGACGCGGTCAACGAGAGTTGATTCTCGGCGACCGTCAGACCGGTAAAACCGCGCTAGCGGTGGATACGATCCTCAACCAAGCAAGTCAGAATGTTATCTGCGTCTATTGTTCTATCGGCCAGCGTGGCGCGGCGGTGGCACGGGTCATTGATGATCTCCGCCAGCGCGGCGCGCTGCGCTACACCTTCCTGGTGGTGGCGGCCGGTGAAGACCCGCCTGGATTGCAAGTCTTGACCCCCTATGCTGCGACTACGATGGCCGAATGGTTCATGACGCGGGGCCATGATGTATTGATCGTGTACGACGATCTGACCCGCCATGCCCAAGCCTATCGAGAACTGTCACTGCTGCTGCGCCGCCCGCCAGGCCGGGAAGCCTACCCCGGCGATATTTTTTACCTGCATTCGCGCCTGCTGGAGCGGGCAACCCATTTGCGGCCAGAGCATGGCGGTGGCTCACTATCAGCGTTGCCGATTATCGAAACCGAGGCACAAAACCTGTCGGCTTACATTCCGACGAACTTAATCTCGATCACCGACGGGCAAATCGTACTGTCTCCAGAGCTAGCACGGAAAGGGATTTTGCCAGCGGTCGATGTCGGTGAATCGGTATCACGGGTGGGCGGTAAGACCCAGCTGCCAGCCTACCGGGCTATTGCCGCCGAACTGCGATTGACCTATTCCCAATTCGAAGAATTGGAAAATTTCGCCCGTTTCGGCACCCGGTTGGATGAGGCGACCCGCCAGACCATTGAGCGCGGACGCCGGGTGCGGGAAGTGCTAAAGCAACGGCAATATCAGCCTTTGCCGGTTGCCGAACAAATCGCCGTGTTGCTGGCAGTCACCGAAGGCGTGTTTGATTCAATACCGTTGGAGCAGATGACAGTGGCAGAACAAGCTGTGCGCGCCCAGGCAGTCGCCCGTTGCCCTGAAATTGGCGCACGCATCACTTCAGGATCGCCGCTGAGCGATGCTGAGCGGGATACCTTGCTTGCGGCAGCACGGGCTGCGATAGTTAATCTTAAGCCTGATGCAGATACACAATCTCTTCTCCCTCTGGGTAAAAGCTAGCGCGGGGAGCCGGTACCATGCCTACCCTGGAAGCACTGCGCCATACCCTGGCCACCGTCGAGGAATTGCGTTCCATCGTCCGCACCATGAAGGCACTAGCAGCCGTCAGTATCCACCAGTATGACCGGGCAGTGACCGCACTGGCGGATTATGATCGCGCTGTACGGCAAGGATTGCGGGTAGTATTACGCGAGCAGATGGTAGAAGCCCAGGCGCAACGTCTGGCGCTGGCGGACGCAATACCGGAAATACCATCCACCGCTGGCAGCCCGCCGGCAACCGGCGCGGTGGTCTTCGGTTCCGATCATGGGTTATGCGGCCGTTTCAACGAAGTACTGGCCGAACAGGCCGCGCTGACCCTGCGCGCCTGGCCGGAGTCACATCGCTGGGTCCTGGCGGTGGGCGTCCGGCAGGCGGCGGCCTTGGAAGAACAAGGCTTATCGCCTCAGCAGTCGTTTTACACACCAGGCGCTGCCAATGCCATCCAGCAGACCGTGCGGCAAATATTGCCGGTACTGGAACAGTGGCAAGCAACTGGAGTAGCTGGGATTCTGCTATTCCATAATCGTCATCAGGGCGCCAATAGCCATAAACCGGCTTGGGTGCGGCTGTTGCCGCTGGATACCGGGTCCCTAAGCCACGGGATGTCTCCACCAGGACGCTCTCTACCTGGCTATGCGGCTGACCGGACAGCGTTGCTGCCGGCGCTACTGCGGGAATGGCTATTTGTAGAATTGTTCCGGGCCTGTGCTGAGTCGCTGGCCAGCGAACATGCCAGCCGCTTGCTGGCCATGCAAGCAGCTGAACGTAACATCGCCGACCGGCTGGCAGAGTTGAATGTGACTTACCGCCAGCAACGTCAGGAGGCAATTACGGCTGAACTGTTGGACGTGGTCGCCGGCTTCGAGGCAACGATGAAAAATGTATTTCCCTCTCGCCGCTCTGTACGTTCAAGGATGACTGCTACCAAATAGCCTGGATAATATGCACACGATCTATGAGCGATATTTTTGAGTTTCACTAAAATGTCATTCCAGTGAAAACACCTTCTCTGATTATTGACGCCTA
>ERZ795053.634-NODE-634-length-44688-cov-9.125199_pt1 | contig 44688 bp, 40 predicted proteins | sample MGYA00375137_ERZ795053 | MGnify/ENA primary metagenome ERZ795053 (study PRJEB30182, sample SAMN05720284) | activated sludge metagenome | isolation source: Anaerobic digester | place: Hong Kong | collected 2014-12-17 ... | reverse complement strand
AAGATATTATAATGGTTGAACAAGAAGAGCGGGTTCTCCATTGGAGAATGATATTCAGTATTCCACTATTCAAGACTCAAGATTCAAGATTCTTTTATGGTAGAGTTTCCAAATGCAAAAATTAACCTGGGATTGTCGGTGACGGAGCGCCGCAGCGATGGTTACCACAACCTGGAGACGGTGTTTTATCCCGTTCCCCTGTGTGATGTGCTGGAGGTGATCCGGGGGGAGACCTTCTCCTTCAGGGTGTCGGGTTGGGCGCTTGACGGGCCGGAGGAGGAGAACCTGGTGGTGAAGGCGTGGCGGTTGCTGGAGGAGCGGTTTGGTCTTCCGCCGGTAGTCATTCGCCTGCACAAGGTGATCCCTTCGGGGGCCGGACTGGGGGGAGGTTCTTCCGATGCCGCCTTTATGCTCAAGATGGTTAACGATCTCTTCTCACTGGCGCTCAGCGAAGCCGAGCTGGAGGCTGAGGCCGGAAAACTGGGAGCCGATTGTCCGTTTTTCATCGGGAACACTCCCTCTTTTGCCACCGCAACCGGAAACATCCTCACCCCCATTGAGGTGGATCTCTCAGGACTCCATCTGGTTCTGGTGAAACCTCCGGTGCATGTCCACACAGGAAAGGCGTACCAGTCCATCATGCCCCGGCAGCCGGAGATTTCCGTGCGGGAGATCGTGCAACAGCCCGCGGAGAGATGGAAGGGTTTGCTGGTCAACGATTTCGAGGGCCCTGTCTTCCGGATGTTCCCTGAGATAGGTGAAATTAAAGAGGAGTTGTACCGGCAGGGTGCCCTCTATGCCTCCATGTCGGGCAGCGGTTCTGCGGTTTACGGCCTCTTCAGGGCGCTTCCGCTGGGAATCCGCGAGCGCTTCCCCAAAAATACCTTCATTTTTGTACACGCGCTGTAATCACCTGCGATTGCTTCATCTTTGGTGGTGTAATGTAATCCCGCGCTGCTGCACCTTTTTTGCCCCTATACAGTAATCCCCGGCTGCTGCATCGTCGTTGGTGGTGCATGTTTACCCCCGGAAGCTATATCATCATTGGTGGTGCATTTCAATCCCTGGCTGCACCATCATATTTGCCAGTGTATAGTAATCTCATATCTACAGGTTATCCTCTGTGATCGCTGCGCTTAAAATGAATGCAGGGGTATTGGCGTGGCCGTCAGGGTGATCAACAAAGCCTGTTTTACATATTTGCAGACGTGTTTGTCCGGGTCAGATAAATCCCCGGGCTGATGCCGTGCAGCGAAAAAAATCTTTAGATTTGTGGGGAAACCTAATTATCATTTCAAATGGCCCGATCTGTACCCAAAAAGGGACATCATGCCGTGAAAGAGGTCCCCAAAGACCCGGTAAAGCTGATCCACGTTGTCCTGCTGATTTTGTATGGTTATCTCACGGTGTTCACCCCCAATATGAACACCTATGATTCCAACGGGCCCAAATTCCTGGCCCTGGCGCTGCTTAACCTGGTGACCTTTGCCTTTCTGTTTTCGCGGAAAGATGTGAAAACCCGTCAGGGCTGGTATTTCGGCTTCTTCGGGAATGCCATGGGAGTGGCCTATACCTTGTTGATGGTGGTCAGTTTGCTCTCTTTTGTCAAGTCGGTGAATGTGACCGAGTCGGTGCTGGTTCTGGCCAAGTCGTTCACCGTTTTTTCTGCCACCTACCTGGTGTCTGTGCTGGTGATGTCAGAAAGAAGGGGATTGCTCTATCTGGCTGGTGCTATGAGCCTGATGCTTGTGTATGAAAGTATCCTGGTCTACACTGATATCCAGGACATGGTGGTGGAGGGTGAATACCGGAATATCCTGAAGGTCAAATCGGGGTATTCGAACAAGAATATTCTGGCTGCGGCCTTGTTTATCAAGATTCCTTTTGCCGTATGGCTGATGCTGTTCCGGCAGAAAGGGTGGCGGATACTGGGGATGACGGCCATCCCCCTGGCCATGCTGGCCGTCTTTTTCATGAGTGCCCGCGCCTTTTACCTGGGGGTATTTGCCGTGGTAGCCCTGCTGGTGGTCTACCTGGCTCTCGAATTTGTGCAAAAAAAAGAGAAGAAAGCGCTGTGGAATGCGGCATTTCTGGTAGGATCCCTGCTGGTCGCCCTGGGTGCTTTTGCCTATATTGAATCGGAATGGTACCCTAAAGCACCCCAGCCGATTGAGTCTGCCCAGATGACGGAGAATAGGGCTGCCCGTGATGCGGTTAATCAGGCGGGACAGGATTCCTCCATCTCTTCAGACGCACAACATACCGGGGCACCTCCATCAGCTTTGGACGGGGATGCCGGCAAGGAAGCGAAGGGCACCCCGGTAAGTGGTTCTGCCGAAATTACTGATGCTCAAGCAAAGGAAAAGAGTCGCACCAGCGTGGCCGGAAGGCTATCCACAATCGGCGGGGGAGATGCATCCACCAGCCAGCGGTTCACGGCCTGGAAACGCTCTTTCCAGCTTCTCCGCGAAAATCCCCTGTTGGGGGTCGGATTGGGAAACTGGAAAGTGGTCGTCCTCAAAATTGAGAACCAAACCAGCACAGATTATATTTATCAGTATAAAGTACACAACGATTTCATTGAGATACCGGCTGAAACCGGGATTTTCGGAGGCTTGATGTTCCTCTCCGTTTTTTTGTTGCTGTTCGGCAAATTCCTGGTACTTCATCTGAGGAGGAAAAATCCTGTTTCTGCGGAGTGGCTATTTTTACCTGCGCTGGGGCTTTTTGCCTACAGTTTTGACGCCTTCTTCAACTTCCCCCATGACCGGCCCGAAATACAGTCGCTCTTTGCGCTATATGTTGGGAGTGGCATTGCGCTGACCAGTTTTTTCCTTGCGGGAAAAGATCCGCGGGCTGACCAGGGAATCGATGCCGGGGCCCTGGCCCTGAAAACTCCTTTGCTTTCACGGTTTCTCTCCGGAAATGATCCTGATTCCGGAGAGGGACTCTCTGTGGCTCCCGCCGTGAGAATAGGGGTCATGGCCTTCTTCCTGGTCGTCCAGACCGCCGCCGCCTGGGTCCTGGTCCAGAATTTCCAGTCCCTGAAACTCCAGCGGATCGTCAAGCAGGAGATCATGCGTAAGAAGCTGACCTCCCCGGCTGAGAAGTTTCTGACAGGATTTCCGGCTATTCCCAACCTGAATGGGGAAGCTGAACCCATTGCCGTGCAAAAGGCCCGTTTCCTGCTGAATGAGAAACGCTACCGGGAGGCCATCGACCTTCTGAAAAAGGATAAATCTAGTCCGTGGGACAGCCGGCCCGAGTATTTTCTGTCCATGGCTTATAATGAACTGAAGATGCCCGACAGTTCTCTTTACTATTCGCAGAAAGTCTACGAGATAAAACCAAACAATTTCAGGAATATCAGTGTAATGGCCAATAACCTGATTCAGCAGGAAAGAGGAGGGGAAGCAGAGGAGATGGTAGCCGGATATCTGGAGCGGCATCCTCTGGATCCTGATGCTCTGAAGTTTGCCCCGGGGTTTTATGACCGGATTGGCAAGCTGGATAAGGCTTCTGCGGTGGCCAATACCGCCTTTGAGCATTTTCCCCGCGATTCGGTGGTGCGCAGGCAGAAAACCTATATCGACCGCAAAGTGGTGATCTCCCTCTACAAGGAGAGCTTTGACCAGGCCCTGGAAGCCTTCCGCGGGAAAAGGCACCAGGAGGCCATACGTCTTTTCAGTGATATCCTGGCACAAAAACCCGATTACCTCGAAGCCAGGGAATACAGGGCGTTCAGCTATTACAACCTGCGCGATTACAAAAAAAGCAACGAAGATCTTCAGTATCTTATGGAACAGGGATTGGTACGTCCCAACCTTTTGAACCTCTTGGGAGTCAATGCATACAGTATGGGGAATAAGGAGGAGGCCTGCAGGTACTTCCGGGAGGCTATGGAGAAGGGGGACAAGGACGGCACCACCAATTACAACCGCTTCTGCAAGCAGATGGAGACCCGGCCACAATTCCCACCCCCGGGAGGGATAAAATGAGACTAAGAGACTAAGAGGCTGAGAGACGAAGAGACTGAGGGACTAAGAGACTAAGAGACCAAGAGGCTGAGAGACGAAGAGACTGAGGGACTAAGAGACTAAGAAACTTTGAGGTGGAGGGGTTGGCGGAGATGGGACTGACCAGGCGAAGCTGTTTAAAGTGAGCATAGAATGAACGATCAGAATAATGAAAATAATGAAACGGGCTGGACGCTGGAGATAAAGCCAAGGGAATCGCTTTTTCACCTGAATCTGAGGGAGATCTGGCAGTACCGCGACCTCCTGGAGATGTACATCAAGCGGGAGATCGTCACCTTCTACAAGCAGACCATCCTCGGCCCGCTCTGGTTTTTTATACAGCCGGTTTTCACTACCATCATTTACATGTTTGTATTCGGTGGACTGGCGGGGATTCCCACCGATGGCATTCCGCAGCCCTTGTTTTATTTGGCCGGAATTACCCTGTGGAACTTTTTCTCAGAAACGCTGACCAAGAATTCAGATACCTTCCTGGTGAACCAGGCGGTCTTCGGAAAGGTTTATTTTCCCCGCATGGTGGTGCCGCTTTCGGTAACCCTCACCGGACTGCTGAAGATGTTGATCCAGTTCGCGGTTTTTGCCCTCGTCTATATCTGGTATACCGCCAAAGGTTCACCGGTTTCGCTTAACGCCCATGCCTTTTTGCTTCCGGTGCTGATTGTGATCCTGGCCGGACTGGCCCTGGGTTTTGGGATTATCATCTCCTCGCTGACCACCAAATACCGCGATCTGAAATTCCTGATCACCTTTGCCATCCAATTATGGATGTATGCCTCCCCGGTGATCTATCCCCTTTCGGTCATGGAAGGACGGTTTGAAAAGTATATGTGGGTGTTGCAAGCCAATCCCTTGACCTCCGTTCTGGAAACCTTCAAGTTCGGTTTCCTGGGGGCAGGCACCTTCTCCTGGGGCATGCTGGCCTACAGCTTTGGTTTCATGGTGGTGGTGCTGGTTCTGGGGGTGGTGATCTTTAACCGGGTGGAACGTTCCTTTATGGATGTGGTGTAAAAACGGAGTATGATTGCCATTAAGTTTGAAAATATAAGCAAGCAGTATCAACTGGGCACCATAGGCACGGGGACCCTTTCGCACGACCTGAACCGGTGGTGGCAGATGAATATCAGGGGCAAGGAAGATCCTTATCTGAAGGTGGGGCAATCCAATACCTTGTCCTCCAAGGAGAAGGAGGGATTTGTATGGGCCTTGCGTGACATCAATCTGAGAGTGGAACAGGGGGAAGTGCTGGGCATCATCGGTAAAAACGGGGCGGGCAAGAGCACCCTGCTGAAGTTGCTGAGCCGGGTGACGGCTCCCACTACCGGTCGCATCAGAGCCTGGGGGCGGGTGGCTTCCCTGCTGGAAGTGGGTACCGGTTTCCATCCCGAAATGACGGGAAGGGAAAACATCTATATGAATGGTTCCATCATGGGGATGACCAAGGCCGAGATCAACCGCAAGTTCGATGAGATCGTCGATTTTGCGGGTGTGGAACGCTATATTGACACTCCCGTGAAGCGTTACAGCAGCGGAATGACCGTCAGGCTGGGATTTGCCATAGCCGCCCACCTCGAACCCGAAATCCTGGTGGTCGACGAAGTCCTGGCCGTCGGCGACGCCGAATTCCAGAAGAAAGCCATCGGTAAGATGGATCAGGTTAGCAAAAGTGAGGGCAGAACTGTGCTGTTTGTCAGCCATAATATGGGGGCTGTGAGAAAACTCTGCCCTAAGGGAATTGTCCTGGAAAACGGATCGTTAACGTTTAAAGGGGAGGCAAATGAAGCTATTGAATATTATCTGAGAAGCAAAAAAACTCCTCAAACTAGAACACAAATCATCAAAACAAATGAATTCAGACGGGGCCAATTAGCAAATTTCGTTGTAATCACGTACCTGGAATTATGCGGGGTTAAAGAGGAGAATGTTTATGCGACCAACGATCCTATTCGTTTAAGGATGAAAGTGATGGGGCTGTCTGGTAACCGTAGATTCAGGGTGGCAGGTTCAGTCTTTACATCAGAGGATACTCGAATCGGCGTTTTTTTCTCGAAGGATTATTTTGAAATGAGTCAAGACCAGGAAAGATGCATCGAATTTGAAATCAGGAATCATAATCTTTCGGTGGGAGAATATTATCTGAGCCTTTCTATTGGAACCGGAGATCATACCTCAGGAAATATTGAGTTTGATATTTTGTATGAAGTGTTTCATTTTGAGATCAGAAGTGAAATGAATAACGATGACTTATCCACGATAATCAAATGGAATAAGGATTGGGGGAATATTCTGTTCTCTGTGAACGCAAAAGAACTTGAGGATTAATGGTATATGACAATTACATAAATGTTCCGTTTCATTTATTGAACTTAGATCGCTTTTATATACGAACCTCCATACGTAATTCCCTGCAAGCGCATCTAAACCTATTTCACGGGATGTTGCTGGATGTGGGTTGTGGAGCAATGCCCTATAAAAAATACATACTTCAGCATAGTCAGGTGAGTGAATACCATGGAATTGATCTTTATACTGCACTTGAATATGCAAAGGAGGTCAAACCTGACTATTATTGGGATGGTAAAGTGCTCCCGTTTGGAGACAACAGTTTTGATGTGGTGATGATGACTGAAGTACTGGAGCATGTTCCGGATCCAGAAGCTGTTTTAAATGAAGTATTCCGTGTATTAAGAAAGGGAGGGATTATTTTCTTTACCATCCCTTTTTTGTGGCCATTGCATGAAGTTCCCCATGATGAATACAGATTTACTCCTTTTGCAATAAACAGGATTTTAGATAGATCTGGTTTTTCTGAAATTCACATCCATGCCACCGGGGGATGGAATGCAAGTTTAGCCCAGATGCTTGGATTATGGGTTCGAAGAAGTGCTCTCTCCCGATTCAAAAGGTGGTTGTTATCGTTGTTGTTAACTCCATTTATTCGATATCTCATCAGTAAAGATACCATACCTCCGGATTTCAATGAAGGACAGATGATCACAGGTTTGGTGGGTATAGCCCAAAAAGGATGAAAGTTATGAACCTTGCAATTTTATCGCCGGCTCTTAATGCGTATTCTGAAACGTTTATTCAGGTACATAAGCAAATTCCCGGAGCAAAAGTCTTTTTTTATTATGGCGGACTTGTGCCCAAGATGCTTGAGGGTGAGGGCAGTTTGTTTACCGGCGATATGATCAGCAGAATGCGTCGGTTCCTTAATGAGAAATTTCTGAGGTCAGATTTTTCTTTTGAGGAGTATTATTTGTTCCAGTCCTTGAAAAAAAATAAAATTGCCTGTGTATTAGCGGAATATGGTACAACGGGAGCCAGTGCTCTAAAAGTATGCCGTAAAAACAACCTTCCTTTAGTCACCATCTTCCATGGTTTCGACGCATCAATAAAAAGTGTCCTGGAAGAAAATAAGGAGGCATACCAGGAACTGTTTAGTTATTCCAGGAAGATCATAGTGGTTAGCAAGGCTATGGAAACGAGGTTGATCCATCTTGGTTGCCCTCCTGATAAAATCCTTTATAACCCTTATGGTCCTAATAGTGCTTTTTTTAATGTTCATCCACAGCGTAAGTGTCAAACTTTTATTGGAGTTGGCCGTTTTGTGGATAAAAAGGCACCCTATTACACACTTTTAGCCTTTAGCAAGGTTTTATCCAAATACCCCCGGGCAAGGTTAGTGATCGGTGGCGACGGTCCATTATGGAATTCATGTATAAACCTTGCAAGATACTTGAAAATTGAGAATAATGTGGTTTTTCCGGGCGTGATCACACCTGAACTATTGAGGCAATACTTCACAGAATCAGTGGCATTTGTTCAGCATTCGATTACTGCCGAGAATGGAGATATGGAAGGAACACCTGTTGGTGTGCTGGAAGCCAGCGCTGCAGGATTGCCGGTAGTCAGCACACTACATGCGGGGATCCCTGATGTAATAATTAATGGAGTTACAGGATTTTTAGTTAAAGAACATGATGTAGATGCTATGGCTGAATCTATGATAAAGATGTTAGATGAACCTGCCTTAGCAGAAGAAATGGGACTAAGAGGGAGAGAGGTAATCAAGAAGCATTTTTCTCTAAGCCGACATTTGGATATCTTAAGTGAAGTGATTAAACAATCTGTATACAAAAAGTACAATTATAAATTTTTGAGTCATTGTTTATGGATTAAAATCATTTGTTCTCTATATTATTAGCTAACATAACAATGGTGTTTTCCTTGAGGGATGTTTGCAGAGCATTTTTTCACAAACTGATGATAATAATGGAATTATGCTAATTGACTATGGATCAATTGACAAGTGTAATCAAATCTATGAAAAGTATAAGTTCAATAAGAAGATTTGCGTTTATTAAAATGACTGAAACGAAGTGTGTGGGTACTCAAAGAGAAAATGTATCGATCTGGCTAAAGGTGAGATTTCCGGATTTGTAGATCCCGATGATGCAATCGCCCCTGATGCTTTGGAAATTATGTTAGAGGCTCATGTCCAACTCAAATTTCAGGTTTGATATACTCAAGTACTATCGGCACCATTCCGGAAGTATTCATTAGGTGAACAGACCAGCACTGCCTCTTTATATGCACTGACAGTAAGGGCAATGTCTCTTCTGCGTAACAGATCTCGATTTGCTTCTCATAACAGCATAGAGGTCACAATGCACGATTTTACAATCTGTCTTTTGGTTATAGCCAAGGAACAATGGACAGTAAAAAAATTTCTAGTTTGCTCCGAAAACCTAAGGTTTCTTACAACTTTTTAATATTGTCTATTTTTGAATAAAACTTGGAAATGAGTATTAATTTCAGTGTCATAATTCCACATAGAAATACTCCTGAATTATTGATTCGTTGTTTAAATTCCATACCTAATAGGAATGATCTTCAAGTAATAGTTGTTGATGATAATAGTGATGACAATATTGTTGATTTTAGTTCTTTTCCTTTCTCTAATAATTCTGGACAATATGTTGTTCTCTCAAAAGAGGGCAAGGGGGCTGGTTATGCCCGGAATATTGGATTGGGATTGGCAATAGGGAAATGGATTATCTTTGCAGATGCGGATGATTTTTTTTCAACTGATTTCGGGAAAGCATTGGATGCTTATTCAAATAATGATAGTGATATCATTTTCTTTAGGTCGAATAGTTTACCTCCTGATACTCGATCTGAAAGTTTGAATCAAATTATTGATAGAGCTATGATCTCCGGGGATTTAAATGAGCTCAGGTATAAATTTGTTTCTCCATGTTGTAAATTCCTAAAGAAAAGTTTCCTCGACAAATACACCATTAGATTCCAGGAATCTGAATTTGGAAATGATGTTTTGTTTTCTGTCAGTTCGGGGCACTTCGCATCTAAGATAGATATTTCCGAAATGCTTATTTATACAATAACACATAACGAGAAATCATTAACAAAGAAAGTCAGCCTTCAGGCCTACCTGACTCGTTATGATGTGACATGCCAAATCTTTGATTTTCTGAAAAAGGTGAGTAAGCAGAGGTATGGAGATGAAAACCTTATTGAATGGTGGTTCAGGATTAGAAAATTGGATGTAAATAAATCACTGGAATTATTGCCCGGATTAATTCAAAAAGTCGGTCGCTCTGATCAACTTGTGAGATTATGGTTAAGATTATTCAATGAAAGTAATTCAGATGCTCTAAAAGCATTAAAGTATATTTTTAAAGTTTGCAATCCTATTCTTTTCTTAAAGGATATTATTGTTAATAAGATATTGGGTACAATAAATGGCTGCCCAAGATTAAAACTATGACTAATAGTAATTCTATAGTATCAGTCGTCATACCATGTTTCAACCAAGGTGTTTTTTTAGATCAATCTCTTAGGTCTATAAGGGAACAAACATTTTCTTCCTGGGAATGCATTATTGTTAATGATGGCAGTACCGATGAGACTGGTAAGGTCGCCATGGAATGGGTCCAAAAAGATTCCAGATTCAAATATTTTTCCATCCCTAATGGAGGGGTTTCTAATGCCCGGAACTTCGGAATTGGAAACGCCCATGGTACGTACATTTTACCACTGGATGCCGATGATAGGATAGGGCCCCGTTACCTTGAAAAGGCGGTCGCTCTGTTGGATAATAATCCGGAGATTCATGTAGTGTACAGTGAGGCTGAATTTTTCGGGGGAAAGACAGGAAGATGGAAGCTGCCTCCTTTTGATGAGCACCGAATGCTTTTTAAAAATCTGGTGTTTTGTTCCGCATTTTTCAGAAAAGCAGATTTTGAAAAGGTCGGAGGTTACAAAACTAATATGGTTTCAGGATGGGAAGACTGGGATCTCTGGCTTTCATTCATCGAATCAGGCTTTTCGTTTTACAAGTTAGGAGAGGTCCATTTCTATTACAGAATCCAGAACATATCCCGAACAGCCTCTCTGGATACAAAAAAGACTGAATTGCTTTATAAACAGATCTTTCTTAATCATTTGGATTTGTATGTTCGCAGATTTGGTCATCCTGTGGGTGTTTATGAAAAGTATTGCCATATGCAGAATTCAAAGACCTGGAAACTGGGCAGTATGCTCACTTATCTTCCTTCTTTGGTCCGGTCATTGTTTAAAAAGCCGGATGAATAACCTGCTTTTTTTTCTGTCATTAGGCCATATGCACAACTGAATGGGAAGACTATACACGCTATTCCTTCAGTATTCCATGGATCATACCTCATCGGCAATTTCTTATCTGACTGACATTGAGATGAGATTGCAGGAGGGTGGAACGGCCCATAGGATTATCGTTGACAACAAACTGTCTCCGAACCAAATTCTGAAGGATGAATCACAGACGATTTATGGGGGAGATAATGCGTTCAGGGAATTTTCAGGATGGAGGATCGGATTGAGTCTATTGAAAGAACAAAGGATTTTGATGGATGATGATGTCATTCTTTTTGTCAACGATTCTTTTTTCAGAAACTATAATCCGGCCTGGCTCGAAGACTTCAGAAGGTGTCATACCCGTAAGGCCATGCGACACAGATTAATGATCGGGTGGATGGATGTTTTCCCGAAGAAGATGGAATTCCTGGGGTATACGTCCCTTAAATGGATCAGAACCAACTGTTTCCTCATAAGTTATTCCTTATTGCATCACATACGCCTGATTCCGGAGCAACTTCAGGCTGATCTGATATTCTCGCATTCCCCTGCGACTTTTTTCCGGGAGGACGCCCCTTTGGGGGACATGTACCAGGCCTATTTAAAAGGTTGGTTGTTTGGTACATCCCATCCGGGGCTCAAATTCCGGAGGCCCTGGTATAAACATGAGCCCTTGAATGAGGGCAATCTTCGGTTTTTTGAAGAAAAGACCTTGTCCATCTTGTGTGAACATGTTCTCAGTGCCGCCGTACTTGCTGTGGGGGGTAAGCTAATGGCCATTAACAGCCGCAACAGGTATTCCCTGAAAAACATCAAAAGAAAACTTCTTGGGTATTTTCAAAGTAAGGCTTCATGAATATACTTATATGTGAAAATTATAATAATCCTAATCAGTACATTTCTTTACTGACGAAGGCCTACGAAAAACATGGACATGCCGTCACGTTTGGCGCCCAGAATTTTTTATTTTCCGGTACTGTTCCGGACTTTGTTCACATTCAGTGGCCTGAATCGCTTTACAAATGGTATGACCCCTTGCCGGAAACAGAAAAATCCTTACAACTTATTGTTTCCAGATTGAGATTTTACCTGGAAAGGAATGTCGCCGTGGTATATACTATGCATAATTGCCTTCCCCATGATCATGTGTCTGATTTTGATAAAGCGGTTTATGCGGAAATAATAAAACATGCAACGGTCATTGTGCACCATGGCCATAATTCAGTGAAGCAGCTTCATGATAGTTTTCCGGAATTAAATCTGGGGAAAAGTGTGGTTTGCCCGCATGGACCTTATGCCTATATAGAAAAGGATGCTTCCCTTTCGAAAAAAGAATACGGATTGCCTGAGGATCGGTATGTTTACCTCAATTTCGGCAATCAACGTAAATACAAGGGAATTGGGTTCATTCATCAGGTATTCGGAAGATGGTCTAACCGAAAAGCATGCCTCTTCTCCATTGGTCCCAATCAGTTTGGCGCCAGGAGTAATAAATTACATTCGAAGGCTTTTGTTTTTCTGAAGAACGAGTTATTATCGTTTTTCGGGAAACAGTATTCAAAATTCTCATCCCACAATAAGACTTTTCTGAGAAGTGTCCCCGTCGAAGAAATTCCCCGGATCATGGCGGCATGTGACGTGGTCTTTTTGGGGCATAAAGAAGGCTTGAATTCTGGTTTGCTGGCTTTGGCTGTTTCCTATGGTAAGCCCGTCATTTACCCTGAATTAGGAAATTTTTCGGAGCAGGTGAGTGACTGGGAGTGGAAGGAGAGCTACACCGCAGGTGATATTAACAGCGCACTTGCCGCTCTGGACAGAATGACCATCAGATTGAAAGCGTATCTTCCCGGGAAATGTGTATTCCCGAATGACCATTGGCTATTACAGAATTCCTGGGAAAAACATATTGAGAAGATCATGCTCGCTTTAGAACACCATCATGTCTAGGTGATTTTCATCGAGCTACAGGAGGGACTGGCACATAGGCTTCGTGTTATCGCTTCCTGCCTTTGGCTGAAGGAAAGAAGGTGTTTGACTGAAGCTCAAAACAGGGCATTAAGGATGCTGTCCTGGACTTGTGTTGCCTGGCGCAAACCCACAAAATTTATGGATCCTATTGGAGTTCCTTCTCTGAAGTTGCAGCGAAAATAGAGGGAAAAGAATTGGTAATCCTTAAAGAATTAGATACTTGAATACTTGTTTCCGTTGAAAAACAGGCTGGTCTCAATAATCATTCCCACGTTTAACAGAGTCTCTTTGCTGGCTAGAATGGTGGATTGCATAGTGAATCAAACCTATCCTTTTTGGGAATTGATTGTCATCGATGATCAATCATCGGATCAGACTGCAGGACTTTTTTATAATTTAAGTTCATCAGATCATCGGATCAGGTTCCTGGTCAGGGACAGAGGACCCAAAGGGGCCCAGACTTGCCGGAACATAGGCCTTAACAATGCGCATGGTGATTATGTGGTTTTTCTGGATTCGGATGATTTGATTTCCAAAAATTGTCTCAGGGATAGGGTCAGTTTTATGAGTACAAATCTAGAAATTGATTTCGGTGTCTTTCCTGCAAAAACGTTTTATGAAGAACCGAATGTGGACCCCTGCATCTTGACCGGTAGAGATCATATCTATGGGATAAAGGAAGATGAAGTCGGTTCCACTTCAAAGCTACTGAGAGGGGAGTATCCTTTTTTGGTCTGTACCAATATGTATCGAAGAGATTCTTTAACTAGTAGTAATCTCTCTTTTGATGAGAAGTTGGGAGTCCTTCAGGATCTCGATTTCAACCTTGCGGCAATTAGCCGGGGACTGAAGTATTCTTTCAGCCCACAAATGGACTTCGACTATTACGTACGAATTTCTGAACGGAGTGAACCGGTTTCTTCAAACCTGCATTCCGACATTAAGTTCGACTCGGCAAAGTATTTCATAGCCAAAACGATAGAGCTGATCTCCTCCACACCTGCGCTATCTACATTCCGCAACGATTTCTGGGGTTTTATTATTTTTTATTTCAACAGAATCGTGGGAGACAAGGTGAAATCTGAAGAGTTCATTAGGTATTGCACTGTTTTCTACCCGGCCAAAGCATTCCGCTTGAAGCTAAACTATCTGATTTCCTTACCTTTCAAAAAACGAAAGGAATTCCATCGAATACACAATGCCATTCAATATTTGTTTTTCCCGGAATACAAGGTTAAAAGAAAATTGGAATATTCCCGGATGTTCAACAAAATGAGAGAGGCTACGATAAATAATGATATTGTGGTACGCTAATGAAAAATCCCTAAGAGGGGTCTGTCTTTTATTCATCCACTGCATTATTTATCAGTCTGAATTTCAACTCTAATTTGCCTATGGAGAATCCCGGAAAGTCAAATAAGCCCAGGTTAATTGCATTCTATCTTCCTCAATTCCATCCCATTCCAGAGAATGATGAATGGTGGGGTAAGGGTTTTACTGAATGGACCAATGTAGCTAAGGCAACTCCGCTTTTTCGCGGCCATAATCAGCCCAGAATACCTGCTGATTTGGGCTTTTATGATTTGCGGGTTCCGGAAGTCAGGGAAGAGCAGGCCCGAATGGCCAAGGCTGCAGGAGTGGAAGGATTTTGTTACTGGCATTACTGGTTTTCAGGTAAAAGGTTGCTTGACAGGCCTTTTAATGAAGTCCTGCAAAGCGGAAATCCTGATTTCCCATTTTGTGTGGCCTGGGCCAATGAATCCTGGAGTGGCGTCTGGCATGGTAATCCTGATAAGATCCTGATAAAACAGAACTATCCTGGTATTGAAGATTACAAAAAACACTTTTACACCCTGCTCAGTGCGTTTCATGATGAACGGTATATCAGGGTCAACGGACATCCTTTGTTTTATGTATATAAACCCCTGGAGATACCGGATGTTGAGGTTTTCATGGACTGCTGGAGAGAACTGGCTGTACGCAATGGATTGAAGGATTTCCATTTTGTGGGACCTTCGTTTGATGAAGATCAAGCCCAAAGAATCTTAAATCTGGGTTTTAATGGTGTCCATACCCACTGGCAGAAGCGTTTCATGCTGAAAAGGCATTTCATGAAAACGGGTTGGAATAAAGTAACTGAAATGTTACTGGGAAGCAGGTTTAAAATGCCTGTATGGGATTACAATGAATTGATTACCATGCTGTCGAACGAATTGGATCAAAGAGCCGATTATTATCCGAATATATTGTCAGGATGGGATAATTCACCCCGGTCGGGCAAAAGGGGAAACATCTACATCAACTATAATCCTGACTCATTCAGGATGCATGTGAAAGACGTCGTGGAGAAGACTGTCAATAAAGAGGCTGAGACCAATCTGGTCTTTTTACAGTCCTGGAATGAATGGGCAGAAGGTAATTATGTGGAACCTGATCTGAAATATGGTTGGGGTTATTTGAATGTATTGAAACATTTTTTTGGAACTTATGGGGAGAAGTAAGTTTTTACTTGTTTTTGGCACCCGCCCCGAAGCGATTAAAATGGCTCCGATTGTGAAGGAATTGCTGAAATATCCGGAGCATTTTGAGACTAAGGTGTGTTTGACTGGTCAACATCGACAAATGTTGGATAAGGTGATGGAGTTTTTCAGAATCACTTCTGACTTTGATCTGAATATTATGAAGCCGGGTCAGTCTCTGTTCGACATTACTACTGAATGTCTGATGGGGATGGAGAAGGTATTGGATCAGTATCAACCCGATGTCGTTTTCGTCCAGGGAGATACCACTACCGCTTTTGCGTGTGCCCTGGCTGCTCATTATAAAAAGATAAAAGTGGCTCATATAGAGGCGGGTTTGCGTACTGGTGATAAATATTCCCCCTTTCCGGAAGAAATGAATCGGATTATGGCGGGGCATCTCGCCGATTTTCATTTCGCACCTACCGAGGGGGCCCGGCGAAATCTTATTAATGAAGGTATTACGAAGAATGTGGAGGTAGTATCCAATACGGTCATTGATGCTTTACTGTTAGGCCTCGAAACTATCCAATCCACAGGTGATCTTGTATACAGAGATTTTTTCAGGAATGTATGTTTCGATAAGAAGATCATCCTGGTTACTGGGCATCGACGTGAGAGTTTTGGAATGGGACTCGAAAACATTTGTCATGCTTTATTAAAGATTGCCAATATGAATCCGGATGTTGAGATGGTCTATCCGGTTCACCTGAATCCGAATGTGCGGGAGCCTGTCATCCGCATTCTACAGGGGCACACCGGAATTCATATCATGGATCCTTTCGATTATCCCTTTCTGATTTGGCTGATGAACCAAAGTTATTTGGTGTTGACCGATTCAGGAGGAATCCAGGAAGAAGCTCCTTCGTTGGGTAAACCTGTATTGGTCATGAGGGAGGTGACTGAAAGAATGGAGGGGGTTGAGGCCGGAACGGCTAAATTGGTTGGCACCTCCCAGGAATTAATCGTGAAAGAAATCCAGCATCTTCTTGACGACCCCGGGGAGTACCAGCGAATGGCACAGGCACATAATCCTTATGGCGACGGAATGGCCTCTCAGCGTATCGTCCAGTTTTTCCTCCACAACAAAGATTGATTTTTCCCCCGGGTTAAGTTTTCCTCCGGGCTGACTGAATCACACATGATCTTTTTCATTAGAAGTACTGATGCCCTCAACGACCCAAGGCTCCAAAAATACCTTGGTTTTACCACAAGCCATAATATCGGCTTCCGTGTTGTGGCGTGGAATAGAAGCAGTACCGCACTTGTTAAGGAAAACTACATTTTCTTTAACAGGTCATCACGGTATGGTGCGGGGATAAAAAACCTGATCGGGTTGATGTTGTTCAACCTGTTCATAATCCGCGTTCTGGTAAGAAACAGGAAGGAAGTGGATATCATACATGCCTGTGACTTTGATACTATCGTGCCTGCGATGCTCTTCAAAAAACTGTTTGGTAAGAAATTGATATATGATATTTTTGACTGGTATGTGGATTCCAGGGCTGTTTCAAATCCTTTACTGAAAGGCATCATACTAAAGATGGAGACAGTTTGTCTGAAGAATGCCGATGCCACGATCTTATGTGAAGAGGAACGGGTAAATCAACTCGTCGTTCAGCCCAAAACGCTTTGGATTCTGCCCAATATTCCGGACTTGCAAAGTTTTGAACCGCAGATACAACCAAGATCATCATCGAAAATATGTTTGTCTTACGTAGGCATTCTATCTCCTGAACGTGGTTTGGAGAAAGTCATCCGCTTCGTTTCGACTCATCCCGATCATTTTGAATTACACCTGGCCGGTATGGGACAACTTCAGGGTGAAATTGTGGCTTTGGTCAAAACAGCAGATAACATTTTCTTCTACGGTGAAGTCCCATATCAATCGGGGCTCAATCTGATGAAGAACTCTGATCTGATCATTGCTTTGTATGAAAAGACAAATCCAAACCATATATATGCCGCACCCAATAAGTACTATGAAGGATTATTCCTGGGAATACCAATTTTGACGACGGAAGATACGCTGGTTGGTCATAAAACAGCTAAACACAAAACAGGATTTGTGATTGGTGAAAACTATGAAGATATGGAGCGGTTCTTTCAATCCTCTATGTCCGTGTCAGAAATGAGAGAGTCGGGTGCCAGGGGATTTGCCCTTTGGAAATTGAAATATTCCGGTTATATACGCGATTTTATGACCAACATTTATTCGGTTTTTGTCAGTGGATCGAATTGAAATAGAGAAAGAAGGCACCGGCATTACTGCTGAATGCATGAACCAGCGGATAATTCTCTGTTCCAATACGCTTTGGTCGGTTGTGCAATTCCGTTCCGGGGTAATCAGGGCTTTGACTGACCAGGGCTTTGACGTGGTATGTGTCGGGGAGGCCAACGATTTCTCCGGACTGACCGAGAAACGGGTGGAGGATGCCGGAGGACGTTTTATCCACCTCTCCATGGACCGAAAGGGTACCAATCCCCTGAGCGATCTGGTGTACTTGTTCCGGTACCTGAAGATACTGCGAGATGAAAAGCCGGCACTGGTGATCAACTATACCATTAAGCCGGTGATATACGGCTCCGTGGCCACACGTCTGTTGCGCATCCCTTCCTTTGCGGTGATTACCGGATTAGGTTACATTTTTACCCGTGAAAACCTGCTGACCCATTTGACGCGGAAACTCTACCGCTTCTCCCTCCGGTTTCCCCATCGGGTCTGGTTCCTGAATGACGACGATCGTGAAGCTTTTGTCAAATCACGTATCATTGCTCCGGAACGGGCGGCATTGCTGCCTGGAGAGGGGATAGATACCCATTTTTATCAGCCCATTCCGGACCAGTTTCCTGGTGCAGATCATGCAGCATTTAATAAGGACGGATTTGTTTTTCTGCTGGTGGGGCGCCTGCTCCGGGAAAAGGGAATCCGCGAATATGCAGAAGCTGCCCGGTTGGTCAAAGCGGAAGGCCATCAACAAGTCAGGTTTCGCCTGGTGGGTTTTGTCGACCAGGCCAACCCCGGGGCCATCAGCCCGGAGGAACTTCACCACTGGATAGAGGAGGGGATCATCGATTACGGTGGATCAACGGAGGATATCCGGTCTGAAATCGCCGGAAGCCATTGTGTGGTCCTGCCCTCCTACCGCGAAGGGGTGCCGCGCACGCTCCTCGAAGGGGCCGCCATGGGCAAACCTATTATTGCCACCGATGTCCCCGGATGCCGCGAGGTGGTGGACAACGGCGTTAATGGATTCCTCTGCCAGCCCCGGAACAGCATGGATCTGTGCGAAAAGATGCTCAGGATGATAAAACTTACTCCGGAGGAAAGAGAGAAGATGGGGCAAGCCGGCAGGGAAAAAGTCCTGCGCGAATTCGACGAGAAGATTATCACCACCATTTATCTTGCTGAAATCGGGAAAGTTCTGAGAAACAACGAAGGAGATACTGAAAAAAACCATTAGTTACTGGATTCAAATAAAAAATACTTTAAAATTACATGTAAAATTAAATTAAATATTTAAAAATACATGTATATCAGAAAGCAAATATTCGAGGGGCTGCGAAATGAAAGTGCCTTTCTTTGGGGAGCCAGACAAACTGGTAAAAGCACCCTGCTGAAATGGCTGTTCCCTGATGTTCTTTATTTTGACCTGCTTTTAAGCTCTGAGTTCGAACGTTTCAAGAGAAATCCTATGCTCCTGGTAGAAATTATTCAATCAGGAATCCCAAAAATGCCCGTTATCATCGATGAGATTCAACGTCTGCCTGAATTGTTGAACACTGTCCATTGGTTGATCGTAAACAAAGGGATCCAATTTATCCTGAGTGGATCAAGTCCGCGGAAAATTCTCAGCTCTGGAGGCAATCTCCTCGGAGGAAGAGCATTACGTTATGAACTTTTCCCGCTGGTAAGTGCCGAAATACCTGATTTTAATCTTGATGTGGCGCTTAATAACGGCCTTTTGCCTCGTCATTACCAGTCCCGGCAGGTGAAAAAACTCCATTCAGCTTATATCGGCAGTTACCTGAAGGATGAAATTATGGCCGAAGCCAGGATACGTAACGCTGATAGTTTTACCCGCTTTCTGGAAGTCGCTGCCTTTTCAAACGGTGAATCAGTTAATTATACGAATATCGCTGCAGAATGTGGTGTCAGTTCTCCGACCGTCCGGACCTATTTTGAAATTCTGGAGGATACATTGACCGGCAGGTTCCTACCTTCTTTTCAAAAGAAACCTAAGCGCAGGATCATCCACGCTTCGAAGTTTTACTATTTCGATTTAGGGCTGGCTAATTACCTGTTAAAGAGAACCCGCGTAGAGCCTGGGACTGAAACATTTGGGAAAGCATTTGAACATTTTATTTTTCAGGAGTTGACAGCCCATAGCAGCTATTCAGGGATTAACTATCCGTTGTCATACTGGCGTACATCTTCCGGCATTGAAGTCGATTTTATCCTTGGTGACCACGAAGTTGCCATAGAAGTGAAATCATCCCAGTCGGTACATCCCCGCCATTTATCCGGATTGAAGAGTTTCTCTGAGGACTATTCTGCGAAACATAAAATCATGGTAACCAATGAACCTTATCCCCGGCAGGTGGATGGGATTCAACTCCTTCCCTGGAAGGTTTTTCTGGAAAATCTGTGGTCTGGTGCAATCATTTCCTGATATAGAAAATGACGATACAATCTGATCTTTTGTTGTTTACAATACACTTCATGTGTTCTAAACCACTCGAATTATGATGCGGTTCTTTTATCCGGTACCGGTGGTCCAGATCATCATGGCCTTTGTAATCGGCTTCATTCTGGTATTCATCACCATTCCGGTCATCATCAGAATCTCCAGGCTGAAAAACCTGAATGACGAACCCAACGACCGTAAGGTCAATAAACAGGTAGTGCCCAATCTTGGGGGAGTAGCTATTTTCATCGGAATTTCCCTGGCCACCCTATTAAGCCTCCACCAGTATCAATTCATTGAATTCCGCTATATCCAGGCGGCCATGATCATCCTTTTCTTTACCGGTATTAAAGATGATATCCTGGTCATTTCCCCTTCCAAGAAATTCATGGCTCAAATCCTTTGTGCCCTTCTGCTTATTTTAATGGCTGACATCCGTTTTACCCACCTCCACTATATTTTTGGAGTTTCCCAAATCAATGATCTGCTGAGTCTGCTGATCAGCCTGGTCGCCATCGTAGCCATCATCAACGCAGTCAACCTGATCGACGGGATTGACGGACTAGCAGGGGCCACGGGTATCTTTGCCGCCGTGATCCTTGGATTCAAATTCATGCTTACAGGCAACAGCCATTATGGTGTCCTGGCCAGTGCCATCGCCGGAAGTCTCTTTGCCTTCCTTTGGTTTAACCTCTTTGGTAAAGAGAATAAAATCTTCCTGGGAGATACAGGATCGCTGATTGTCGGGATGCTCATTGCGGTGATGGTGATCCAGTACAACCAGTTTGCCCTGGCCGTCACCCCTCAGGAGATCGCCTTTTCCCCGATCTTCTCCCTGGCCATCCTGGCTACCCCCCTGGCCGACATGATCCGCGTCTTCACCCTCCGCATCCTGCAGGGCCGCTCCCCCTTCTCCCCCGATATGAACCATATCCACCACCGCCTCCTCAAACTCGGCTACTCCCACCTGACCAGCACCCTTATCATCGTGGCCACGAACGGACTGATCATCGTTCTGGCCTTTGCCTTCCGATTCCTTAACAAGCATCTGCTGATGGGGCTCCTCATCCTGGTCATCTTCTTCCTGCTGCAACTCCCTGATATCATCCTTAAAAGAAGGTTGCGACGCCAGGAAGTTCATTGATGAATTCCGGTGAATAAGGCGAATGCCTTACGATAGTTATGTTCCGGATGCATAGTAGTTCCCGTTATTCCGGAACAGTTAAAGTGAAAGAAAAGTGGTAAATTGCATAACGTAATTTACCACTTTTTTTTTCTGAATCATGACTGCCAAAACAGCATTAATCACCGGTGTCACCGGCCAGGATGGCGCTTACCTGAGCGAGTTCCTCCTGAAAAAGGGGTATGTGGTGCACGGTCTGAAACGACGCAGCTCCCTCTTCAACACCGAGCGAATCGACCATATCTACCAGGATCCCCACGTCGAGAACCGTAATTTCACCCTCCACTACGGCGACATGACCGACTCGATGAACCTCACACGGATCATCCAGGAGGTGCAACCCGACGAAATCTACAACCTGGCGGCCATGAGCCATGTGAAAGTCAGCTTTGATACGCCGGAATATGTGGCCAATGCCGACGGGGTGGGGACCCTCCGCCTCCTGGAGGCCGTCAGGCTGCTGGGACTTACAGCCAAAACCCGCATCTACCAGGCCTCCACCAGCGAACTCTTCGGAAAGGTCAGGGAGGTCCCCCAAACCGAACGCACCCCCTTTTATCCCCGCTCCCCCTATGGCGTGGCCAAGCTTTACGCCTACTGGATTACCATCAACTACCGGGAGGCCTACGGCTTGCACGCCAGCAACGGCATCCTCTTCAACCACGAAAGCCCGGTCAGGGGCGAAACCTTCGTCACCCGTAAAGTGACCCGCGCCCTGGCGCGTATCGCCATGGGCATGCAGGAGCGGTTTTACATCGGCAACCTTTCGAGCCGCCGCGACTGGGGCCACGCCAAAGATTATGTAAGAGCGATGTACCTCATTCTGCAGCAGGATGAACCCGACGATTATGTCATCGCCACCGGCATCACCACCTCTATCCGGGAATTCATCACCAGGGCCGCCGCAGAAATAGGCCTGGAAGTGGCGTTCCGGGGAGAAGGCGCCGGTGAAACGGGATGCCTGGCCGCCGTCGATGAAAAGGTGTTCACCGCCAAGGTCGGCGATAAGTTTCTTGAACCCATCCGCCGGAAAGTGGCAGAACACCATGTCGTCGTCGCTGTCGACACCGCCTATTTCCGCCCTACGGAAGTCGACCTGCTCATCGGCGATCCCACCAAAGCCCATGAAAAACTGGGGTGGATCCCCGAATATGACCTCGGCGGACTCATCAGGGAGATGATGGAGGGCGATGTGAAACTGATGCAAAAGGAGAGCTACCTCAAAGAGGGTGGGTTCAGAATCCTCAATTATTTCGAGTAAACCGGGCGTTACAGCATGCAATAGGGAGTGAATTGTATAACTATGATGGAAAGGCCGGGAAAAACTTCCCGTCTAAACTGAATGAAACAATGTCGGGAAGATCTGAAATAGCAAATGGAAAAGAACAGTAAAATATATGTGGCAGGCCACAAGGGGCTGGTGGGGTCAGCCATCTGGAATACCCTTCTCTCAAAGGGGTATACCCGGCTGGTAGGCCGCACCATCGATGAGTTGAACCTCCTCGACCAGCAGGCCGTCGGCCGGTTTTTCACGGACGAGAAACCTGAATATGTTATCCTGGCCGCCGCTAAAGTGGGGGGCATTGTCGCCAATAACACCCTCCGCGGGGAGTTCATCTACGAAAACATGCAGATCCAGAACAACGTCATCCATCATGCCTGGCTCCACGGCGTCAAAAAACTGCTTTTCCTGGGTTCTACCTGCATCTACCCCCGGGATGCTCCCCAGCCCATGAAAGAAGAGGTCCTGCTCACCTCTCCCCTTGAATATACCAATGAACCTTACGCCATCGCCAAAATCGCCGGACTGAAACTTTGCGAGAGCTACAACCTCCAGTATGGCACCGACTTCATTGCCGTCATGCCCACCAACCTTTATGGTCCGAACGATAACTTCGACCTCGGAAAGGGCCATGTCCTGCCGGCCCTCCTGCGCCGGATCACCCTCGCCAAATGGCTGGAAGAGGAAAACTGGCCTGCCATCAGGCACGATCTGAACAGTCGTCCAGTGGAGGGAGTCTCCGGAGAAAGTGCCGAAAATGATATCCTCAGAATGTTCGACAAATCCGGCATTAAAAGAGAGGGGCCCGCATCCGGGCAGATGAAGGAGAATGTCGTGGTCGAAATCTGGGGAACGGGCACCCCGAAGCGGGAGTTCCTCTGGAGTGAGGAGATGGCCGATGCCTGTGTTTTCATCATGGAACGGGTAGGCTTCCGCGACTTGGCAGCCCTCAGCCAGAAGGAGGACGCCCATAGGGGAGATGAGTCCCCTGACCTGCGGGAAACCCGCAACACCCATATTAACATCGGCACCGGAAAGGAGATCTCTATCAGGGAACTGGCTTTCCTGATCAGGGAGATCATCGGTTTCAAAGGGAATCTGGCCTTCGACCCGTCAAAACCCGACGGCACACTGCGGAAACTTACCGACCCCTCCAAACTCCACGCCCTGGGCTGGCACCACCAGATCGATATCGAAGAGGGTATCAGACGATTAAACAGCTGGTACCATTCCTGACCCCCTGCGCCTGCCCTGTTTTTTCTCCTGTTTCCTGTCTCTATTAGGATGGATGCACCAAAATGATAATTTTGTGGTCTTTCCTCCGGAAGGTCTTGCCTCATGGTGCAGGTCAGTGGCCAGAACGATGGGGCAATCCGGGGAAATGTGTGACTTATTATCATGAAGAAAAAAGTATTTGTCAGCGGTTGTTATGACATGCTCCACAGCGGGCATGTCGCTTTCTTTGAAGAGGCGGCCTCCCACGGGGATCTTTACGTGGGACTGGGTTCCGACCGCACCATCGCGGAGCTGAAAGCCCGCAGGACCATCAACGCCGAGCAGGAGCGCCTTTATATGGTTAAAGCCCTCAGGGTGGTGAAGGACGCCTGGATCAACAGCGGTTCGGGACACCTTGACTTTGAAAAGGAACTCAGGACTTTGAAACCCGATATCTTCTTCGTCAATGAAGATGGCTTCACCCCCTCGAAGCAGCGTTTATGTGATGAACTGGGCATTACACTGGTGGTGAGCAGACGGATTCCCCGTGGCGGCTTGCCTGCCCGTTCAACCACCGCCCTGCGCAATGAGTGCCGCATTCCCTTCCGCCTCGACCTGGCCGGGGGATGGCTCGACCAGCCCTATGTCTCCAAATACTGGCCCGGACCGGTGATCACCATCTCCATAGAGCCGGAAATTGAATTCAATGACCGCAGCGGCATGGCCAGCAGCACCCGCATTAAAGCCATGGAACTCTGGCACAATGATATCCCTGATGGCCACCGCGAAAAACTGGCCCACACCCTTTTCTGCGTCGAAAATCCACCTGGCTCGGGCTACGTCAGCGGATCGCAGGATTCCATAGGAATTGTATTCCCGGGCGTTAACCGTCTCGACTACCCCCGTGGCAGCTATTGGCCGGAAAATATCACCACGGTTACCGATCCGGAAATCCTCTCCTTCATCGAGGAGAACCTGTGGTTCATCAACCTCTCGCCTCGTGCCGGGGACTATGACGTCCTGGCCGGTACTAAAATCCACGAGGCGGGCGCCCGTGCCCTGGCCCTGGCCGCAGAAGCCGTCTGGAAAGCCCTCCTCCAAAGAGATTTGCCCCGGTTCGGACTGGCCTTCCGCGAATCATTCGAAGCCCAGGTGAGCATGTTCCCCGGAATGGTCAACCCCGTCATCCTGGAAACCATCCGCCGCTATGAGAAGAATGCACTGGGATGGAAAATCTCAGGCGCCGGAGGCGGCGGCTACCTGGTCCTGGTCTCCCCCAAACCCGTCGAAAACGCCATCCGCGTGACCATCCGCAGAGGCGGCATAGAATAACTGTTCATAAGGCATAAGCTGCCTCTGTGGGAAGACCGCCAATCGCTCATCATGGTTCATCTGCCTCCGTACAAACGGTGACGATTGACAAATCCAAAGATCTCTCTTGTGCATACACCCCATTTCTCTTTTACTTCACATTTATCCCCGTAATCTCCTGTTTTTTTTGTAAATTGGGTTATTGGTTTAACCAGGCTGTATTATGCGCACATTGTTAAGAAAACTGGCCGGCAGGGTATTTCTTCCACGCTGGATCGTTTTCGCCTCAGATGTCGTCATAATCAGTATGATTTTTATTTTCACCTATTTGCTGCGCTTCAACCTGGAAGCCTCTTCGGTCGATGTCCCCCGGATGTTGCTCCAAATGGCCGTCCTGCTCCCCTTATTTGTTTTCGCAGAATTACTTTTCAGTCCCTACGACGGCATGCTCCGTCATTCCGGTTTTCGCGATGCCCTGGCCGTGGCTAAAACCCAGTTATTCATCGCTGCAGGCATGGTGTTTCTCACGCTGGCTGCCCGTGGGAAGTGGCCTCTCATGGTTCTGCCCTATTCAGTGGTGGTCTCCCAGTTTTTTATCGCGGTGGTGGTTCTGGTCGGACTGAGGGTGGTGGTGGCGGTCATGTACCACCGGTTGGTCAAAACGGGCCGGCCCGGCGTCAATATGATGATTTTCGGGGCGGGAGAAATGGGAATCATCACCAAAAGTGTTTTCGAGAAAGACCCGGCCCTGAACTACAGGGTAGTGGGCTTCATCGACGACCATCCGGGGCTTCACCGTAAGAAGGTGGAAGGAGTGATGGTATATCCTCCGGGTGAAGAGTCCAACCGTGTGGTCAGGGAAAAGAATGTCAGGGAAATGGTCATCTGCGTCCACCCCGGAGGCATCACCAAGGAACGGAAAACCACCATCGTTGACTGGTGCATTGCACATAACATCAGGGTGAAAGAAGTGCCCGGCACCAGGGAATGGCTTAACGGCAGGTTTTTTACCAGCCAGGTCAGGGATGTCATGATTGAAGACCTGCTGGGCAGAGATCCCATTGAAATCGATACCAGGGAAGTGATCAAAGGTATCCACGGCAAAAGGATCCTGGTGACCGGAGCCGCCGGATCGATCGGTTCCGAACTTGTGCGGCAGTTGTCGGCTTTTTATCCCCAAAACATTACCCTGGTCGACAAGGCCGAATCGGGGCTCTATGATCTGGTGAATGAAATCAGGCTGACCAACCGGGAGGTGAACCTGCAGATCTGTGTGGGCGATGTGACCAACGATTACGCCATGCGGCAGCTTTTTGCGGAATCCCGGCCTGAAATGATCTATCACGCTTCGGCATATAAACATGTGCCCCTGATGGAAGAACAACCCTATGAGGCCGTCCGGAACAATGTGCTGGGCACGAAAATTATGGCCGACCTGGCGGTGGAACATGGCGTGGAGAAGTTCGTGATGATATCCACTGACAAGGCTGTGAACCCGACCAGCGTGATGGGGGCCACCAAGAGAATTTGTGAGATATATACCCAATGGCTTTCACGGAAGCCCCAAGGCAGAACCCGCTTTATTACCACCCGCTTCGGGAATGTCCTGGGTAGCAGTGGCTCGGTGATTCCCCTTTTCCGCAGCCAGATCAGGGCGGGCGGACCGGTGACCGTCACCCACCGGGATATCATCCGCTACTTCATGACCATCCCCGAAGCCAGCAGGCTGGTCCTGGAAGCCGGATCCATCGGAGAGGGGGGCGAAGTCTTTCTCTTCAATATGGGAGAACCCGTCAGAATTTATGACATGGCCGAAAAGATGATCCGGCTCTCGGGTTTCCTCCCATATAAAGACATCGACATCGTGGAAACAGGCCTCCGCCCCGGAGAAAAACTGTATGAGGAATTGCTGGCCAACCAGGAAACATCCGCCTCCATCGACCATGGTAAAATCCTGATCGCACATACCCCCTCCGTTAACCTCGAAGAAACCTCTGTGAGAATTCAGGATTTGCTTGACCACCTGCAGACAGAAAACGATGAAGGACTCGTCGCCCGCATGAGAGAGATCGTCAGGGAATACCAACCCGCCCATTCCCGTTTCGCCCAAAACATCCTCCCCGGAGGTGTGAAGAACCAGGAATTGACCTGAAAATTCCAGAATCCGGAAACCCCTCAGCCTATATTCCTATAAAAAAAGAGTTCCGGGTATATTATTTACCGCCTAAAATCTCCATTCACCGGTAAAACCCCTCCGTTTGCTGGATTCCTCTCTTTTTTCGAGCTGTTTCGTGTAACATTTGCATCGTTAATTAGTCTATTGGATGTACGAAAACAGAAACAGAACGGAACAATTAAGAAAACAGAAAACAGAAAACAATATGAAAACAAGAGTATTTTTAACCGTGATCGCTTTAATGATGGCCACCTTCATGCTCGCCGGAGCAACCGAAGTCAATGCCCGTAAAGTGAATTTTGCCTCAAGCCTTGAAAACGAAATGGACCCGGTCATGAAGATCGAAAACTGGATGGTGAACAGCCATTTCTGGAACACCGCCGATGCCGCCCTGATCAGCCGGGATTACGACGCAGCCCTTTTGCTGGAAGCCTGGATGACCAATCTGAACAGCTGGGATGCCGCGTCCCTGACTCCCGTCGAAGTCGAAAGTCCTATGGAATTGGAAACCTGGATGTCAGGTGCAGCCTGGGATGCCGCAGCCATGACTCCCGTCGAAGTGGAGAATCCCCTGGAACTGGAGGCGTGGATGACCGGCCTGAACTGGGACGTCGCCACCCATACTGCCACCGAAAATGAGTCCCCCATGGTTCTGGAAGCCTGGATGACCAGCCCCTCTGCCTGGAACGGCACCTATGCCATTCCCACCGCAGCAGCTGAGGAACCCGCCCTTTCCCTCGAACCCTGGATGACCACAGAAATATACTGGAGCCAACCAGAGAGCAGGTAGTTTTGAGTTAGTTAGTTTGGTTTTTACGGGCTGTTGTTTCAACAGCCCGTTTTTTATTTCGGCCGTACCTCTATCATCGGCTCCTTCTTGGAAACCGAATCTTTGGGTTGTACGTTCACCTTGACCACCTCCCCGTCAAAGGGCATTACAATGCTGTTGTGCATTTTCATCGCCTCCAGAAGGACCAGGGTTTCCCCCTCCTTGACCTTCTGCCCGGGTTTTACCAGTACGTCAATCACCGTTCCCGGAATAAACGAATAAATCAGGTTGGGATTCGGAGTTTTCCAGGCCTTCCGGTGTTTGAACTTCGGAGTCAGGGTGGTCTTGTACATCGCCCCCTGTACGACCAAATGGTCTAACTTTATTTCTTCTGACATTTTTCGGCTCCTTTAATGTTAAATTCCTTGGGAAAATTCAATCTCTTTGGTCTTGGCCCTGCTGAAACACACAGACCATCAGCATGATGTCTGTCCGCAGCATCGGTCCCCTTCCGGGCGAATCCCCGGAAACGCTTCGGCGTCAGAAGGGAGGAATGCCATGTTTTTTGACCGGCATGGAGATGTTTTTGTTCTTGGACACCTTCAGGGCGTGCAGGATTCTGGAGCGCGTTTCTTCGGGTTCGATGACCTCGTCGATATACCCCTTGGCTGCGGCCACATAGGGATTGGCGAATTTCTCCTTGTATTCCTGTATTTTCTGGAGTCGCATGGCTTCGGGATCTTCGGCTTCCATGATTTCCTTCCGGAAAACAATGTTGGCAGCACCCTCGGGGCCCATGACGGCGATTTCGGCAGCCGGCCAGGCGAAGACAAAGTCGGCGCGCAGATGCCTCGAATTCATGGCAATATACCCTCCTCCATATGCTTTCCTGAGGATCACCGTAATCTTGGGAACGGTAGCCTCACTGTAGGCATAAAGGATCTTGGCCCCGTGGCGGATCACCCCGGCATGCTCCTGGTCCACCCCCGGCAGGTACCCCGGCAAATCTTCCAGCGTGACGATGGGGATGTTAAAGGCATCGCAATAACGGATAAAGCGGGCGGCCTTGTCGGAACTGTCGGTATCGAGCACCCCCGCCAAAACCATGGGCTGGTTGGCTACAAACCCTACGGTCTCCCCGTCCATACGACCAAACCCAATGATGATGTTAGGGGCGAAAAGCTCCATGATCTCCAGAAATTCCGATCCGTCGGTGATCGCCTTGATGATTTCGCGCATGTCATACGGAATCTTCGGATCGGTGGGCACAATGCGTTCCACCTTTTTGCTTTTCTTGGGGGGCTTGGCCGGAAAGGGCTGCGCTTTTTCCTTGTTGTTCCAGGGAATGTAGGTGATCAGTTTCTTGATCTGTTCAAAGCACTCTTTCTCGTTTTTGGCGAAGAAATGGGCGTTGCCGGTCACCTGGGCGTGCACGCGGGCACCCCCCAGTTCTTCCATGGAGATGTCTTCGCCCAGTACCGATTTGATGACCCCCGGACCGGTGATAAACATCTTGGAGATGTTCTCGACCACAAAAACAAAGTCGGTGAGGGCAGGGGAGTAGACGGCACCGCCGGCGCAGGGCCCTAAAATGACCGAGATCTGCGGAATTACCCCCGATGCCAGGGTGTTGCGGAAGAAGATCTCCCCGTAACCGGCCAGGGAGTTAACCCCCTCCTGGATACGCGCACCCCCCGAATCGTTGATCCCGATCAGGGGAACCCGCATCTTCAGGGCATGGTCCATGATCTTGGTGATCTTCTGGGCATGCATTAACCCCAGAGAACCCCCGGCTACCGTGAAGTCCTGGGCAAAAATACATACCGGCTTGTTGTATATGGTGCCAGTGCCGATGATCACCCCGTCTCCATGAAGAATTTTATCCTCCATGCCGAAATCACGCGCCGCATGCTCCACGAACATGTCGTATTCATGAAAAGAATTTTCATCCAGAATCGAAATGATCCTCTCACGGGCGGTGAGCTTACCCATCTGGGCCTGCTTTTCAATGGCTTCTTCGCCTCCCCCCTTCTGGATCTCTTCCTTTCTTTTTCTCAGATCGAGAATGTTCCTTTTTAATGACATATCAGGTAGTTATTAAGTTTGGCAAACGGGCTCCAGGCATCCCTTCGGCCTGAGCACTTTTTCAACAGGAGACCAAAATTACTAATTTTTTATATTCAAACCCCTCCACTTCCCGAATCGGCCTTTCTTTTAAGTTTTTGTAACATCTTGTTTTTGAACAATATTATGGAATGTTTGAATAGTTGAGCACCCTGTTCCCCCGTTTGGTTTGACTCCACCTGACCATAACATCTCCTGGAAAGAGAAGGAATCGTGCCGGCCATCTGCCATTCAAAAGGGACTGAGAACCCCGCTGTCGTGCCCCGGCGCAGGGTTGGTCTATCGGGCGGCCCATTTGTAAAGGTACCAGGCAATAAGGGCGTAAAGGAGGTTGGGTATCCATACGGCCACGATGGGAGGGGTGTTTCCGCTCGCGGCGAAAACCACCGAAATCTGCATAAAAAGAATGTAGGAGAAACTGAGCAACAGTCCCAGTCCGAGGTGCAGCCCCAGTCCACCCTTGATCTTCCGGGAGGCCAGGGAAACCCCGATGATGGTCAGGATAAAGGCCGAAAAGGGATTGCTGATTCGTTTATGGCGCTCGATGGCGAATTCCGTGGAGTTGACGCCTCTGAGCTTCATGCTCCTGATTTCATTGACCAGCTGCCGGGTGGTGAGGGCTTCCATGTCGTCACGCTCCACCTTGTAATCCTGTGGGGTCATGTTCAGCGTGGTATCGATATGGTACCCGTGGGTGATGAACTCCTGGTCGCCCACAAATCTCCTTCGCCAGTAATTGTTGATGGTCCACCGTGCCGAATCCTCATTCCAGCTGATGTTGTCGGCCGTGATCTTCTCCACCAGCTTCTGCTCCTCAAATTTCTCCATGGTGAAACGGGTGCCGATGTTGCTGGAACTGAAAGTATACATATAGACATACACCCCCGGTTCAATCTGGCGGTGGATATGGCGCTCGACCTGAAAGTTGTTGTTGTTGATATAGTGGTTCCGGAAGTCTATTCTTTCACGGTTGGCACCGGGAATGACGTAATTCCCCAGGAACCAGGTGAAGAGGGCGATGAAGGCCGCCGATACCAGGTAGGGGCGCATCAGCCGCTTGTAGGAAACTCCGCTGCTCAGAATGGCGATGATTTCGGTATTGTAGGCCATCTTGGAGGTGAAGTAGATGACCGAAATAAAGACAAAAAGCGGACTGAAGAGGTTGGCAAAGTAAGGAATGAAGTTGAGGTAATACTGAAAGACAATGTCTTTGGTGGGGATGTCTTTCGAAATGAATTCGTCGAGGTTTTCCGAGATGTCGAAGACCGTGGCGATGCTGATGATCAGGGCAATGGAATAGAAGAAGGTTCCGAGGAACTTCCGGGTGATATAAAAGTCGATGGTTTTGTAGTGCTTCATCTCAGAGCCTGTGTTTGAGCCTGTGGACCATTTCGTTTTTCCAGGCAGGGAAGGTGCCGGCGAGGATTTGCCGGCGGGCTTCGGTGACCAGCCAGAGGTAAAAGGCAAGGTTATGCTGGCTGGCGATCTGGGCACCCAGCATCTCTCCGGAAATGACCAGGTGACGCAGGTAGGCCTTGCTGTACTGATGGTCGACAAAGGAGGTGCCGTGGGGATCAACGGGGGAGTGGTCGTTCATCCACTTGTTGTTGCGGATGTTGATGATCCCCCCGCTGGTGAAAAGCATGCCATTGCGTCCGTTGCGGGTGGGCATCACGCAGTCGAACATGTCGACACCCCGGTCAATGGCCTCCAGAATGTTGACAGGCGTGCCTACCCCCATCAGGTAACGGGGCCGGTGCACCGGCAGTCCGGCATTGACCACCTCGATCATCTCATACATCACCTTTTCAGGTTCCCCTACCGCCAGTCCGCCAATGGCGTAGCCGTCGGCATCAAGGGTTTTGACATGTTCCACCGACTTGCGCCTCAATTCGGGGAAGGTCGCCCCCTGGACAATGGGAAAGAGGGATTGCGGATACCCGTAAAGGGGGGAGGTTTCATGGAAACGGCGGTGGCACCTGTCGAGCCAGCGCTGGGTGAGTTCCAGCGACTTCCAGGCATAGTCAAACCCGGCGTCCCCAGGGGTACACTCATCGAAAGCCATCATGATGTCGGCGCCGATAATCCGCTGGGTGTCCATCACATTCTCAGGCGTAAAAAGATGGTATGAACCGTCGATGTGGGACTGGAACCTGACCCCCTCCTCAGAGAGTTTCCTCAGATCACCCAGTGAGAAGACCTGGAAACCTCCGCTGTCGGTAAGGATGGGCCCATTCCAGCCGTTGAAACGGTGCAAACCCCCCGCGTCCTGTAAAACCTTCAGCCCGGGCCGGAGGTAAAGATGGTAGGTATTCCCCAGGATGATCTGAGCTTTGATATCCTCTTTCAGGTCGCGGATATGGATGCCTTTCACCGACCCGGCGGTGCCCACGGGCATGAATACCGGCGTGAGTACCGTTCCGTGGGCGGTTTCCAGCGCCCCGGCCCTGGCTTCTGAGCCCTCACAGGTGGTGGTCAGTTCGAAAGTCATCTCCTCAATTATGTCATTTGCAATGAATCGGCCCCGGAGCGTTCCGCGGCTCCCGTCACGTGGGCCTTACCCCGGCGGCAGACCATCACCGGGGATGGTCATTTCTGTAATTTAATGGCCACAAAGATAATTATTCTGCTAAATTTGCGGCCAAAACGGGAGTATGCCGCAGGAACTGATGGCTTTTTTCAGGAGTGCTGCTCCGGAAGATTTCATTTTTCCGGGGGTGGTGGCCGGCATTTGGCTGCTGCTGGTCCTTTATACCCTCTTTTTCAGGCTCCGGCTGGCCTTACTGAAACCCTCCCGAGCACAGGAAACAGCGCAATCCTTCTCGGTGATCATGGTCCAGCGCAATGAGGAACAGAACCTGGTCAAGAACCTGCCGGGCTGGCTCTCCCTCGGATACCCCCACTACGAAGTGGTAGTCGTCGACGACTACTCCGAAGACAACTCCCTGACGAAGCTGGGGCTCATGAAACAACAGTATCCCCGGCTGAAAATGACCGGCTTGAACCAGGAGACGCGATTCTCACAGAAACTCTCCCGTAATCTGGCTATGAAAGCCGCTGCCCATGATAAAGTGGTCTTTGCCCATCCTTCGATGGAAATGCCTCATCACCAGTGGCTTCCCACCATCTCAGCCGCCTTCTCAAAAGAGAGAAAAGTGGTGGTGGGGTACACCGCCACCCTCCCCGACAAAGGATTCTACCACAAGCTTTTTCGTACCGAATCGTTTTTCCAGCAGACCGAAAGCATGGCCTTCTGTCTCAACGGGCTCCCCTGGGTGGCCAACGAGGAGAATGTCGCCTTCAGCCGGCAGGCTTACTTCGATATCAACGGATTCGCAGGAAGGATGAGAGAAGAGTACCTCAACATGGAGGTCATCTTCAATTCCATCATCCGTCGCAGGGAAACGGCCATCCTCCCCTGGGCCAACCTGGTCCTGCGCCGCGAAACCAACGCCGGTAAGCAGGAATTCAGGGACCTGATCCACAAGTTTTTCGTGCTCGAAAAAGAACTCTCCTTCGGGAAAGTGTGGCTCAGAAGGTTCTTCTCCTTACTGAAGATGGCCATGGTGCCCCTCGCCCTGGCTTGCCTCCTCCATTATCCGGTATTATGGATGCCTCTTTTGATCCTGCTGATTCTTCTTCTTATTTTATCCGCCGTGAGCATAAAGCTTATCCAGAAACGGCTAAATGAACCCGGAATTTTCATACCTTCGTTGTTATACGGGTTCCTGGCGCCCTGGTACAGGATGCTGGCCCGTTGGGGATTTGATTTCAGGCGGAAAAACAGGTGATGGAGGAGCTGCAAGACCATCTTTCTGACAAGGCACGGCATGATTATGACCTGGTGCAGGCTGCCCTGGAGGGCGATGAGAATGCCTTTGCACGCCTGCTGGCGCGGTATAAGGATGCCATCTTTTTCATGCTCCTGAAGATGGTCAACAACAAAAGCGATGCTGAGGACCTCACCCTGGAAGCTTTCGGTAAAGCCTTCAAGAATCTGCACCAGTACTCCCCCAATTATGCCTTCAGCACCTGGCTGTTCAAGATTGCTTCTAACAATTGCATTGATTTCCTCCGGAAACGAAAGGGGATCACCGTCAACATCGAGGCCACTCCCGACAACAACGAGGGAGAGACGCCGGTGAAGCTCCGTTCAGGGGATCCCGATCCCGAGGAGCGGCTGATACGCAAGCAGAAAGCCATCCTGATGCGCAAGGTGGTCCGTAAGCTGAAACCCCGCTACCAAACCCTGGTCGAATACCGCTATTTCCGGGAGATGTCGTACGAGGAGATAGCCGGGGAACTGAAGCTTCCGCTGGGTACCGTCAAGGCACAACTTTTCAGGGCCCGCGAAATGCTATTCAAACTCATTGAAACCACCGAGATGGGGGATAAGGAGTGATGCTATGGAAACGGTTCTTCGTTACTTCCCGCAAATGACGCCCCTCCAGAGGGATCAGCTGGCCCGGTTGAAGCCTCTCTATGACCTGTGGAACAGCCGTATCAACGTCATCTCCCGCAAAGACATCGATGCCCTCTATGAACGGCACGTCCTCCACTCCCTTTCCATCGCCAGGATCGTTACCTTCAGGGCCGGCACCTCAGTGCTCGACGTGGGTACCGGAGGCGGTTTCCCCGGCATTCCCCTGGCCATCCTTTTCCCCGGTGTCCACTTCCACCTGGTCGACTCCATCGGCAAAAAAATCATGGTCGTCACGGAGATTGCCGCTGCCCTTGGCCTCGGAAACGTCACCGCCGATAAAGCACGCGCCGAATCCCTTACCGGTAAATATGACTTCGTGGTCAGCCGCGCGGTAACCCACCTCCCTGAGTTCTACAAATGGATCCACAAAAACATCTCCCCCGACCAGAAAAACAGCCTCCCCAACGGCATCCTTTACCTTAAAGGAGGGGACCTCACCGCAGAAATCGCTGAACTCCGACACCATGCGGTCATATACTCCCTCCAGGAAATTTTCGGCGAACCCTTCTTTGAAACTAAAAAACTGGTCTATGTCCCGGTTTGATCAGGAAAGGGGTGTTCATAACATCCATGAAAAAAAATAAGTGGAGAGGGTTGTTTTTTTAAAACATTATTCTGAATTTAGACCATTGAATATCCAGTTCTCTGAACATGCTGATTTTATTGGGTTTTTGGGATTTTAACACGCCGATCCCCAACATGCAGATCAATGCAACAATTTTCTTAAAGTGTTTAAATTCAGTAACTTAATCAATTTTTAATCTTAAGCGTATGAACAAACAAGACTTAGTAAACGCCATTGCTGAAAATGCAGGCTTATCCAAGGCTGACGCCAAGAAAGGCCTTGATGCGACCATTAACGCTGTCAGTGCTGCATTAAAAGCAGGCGACAGGGTGTCTCTCGTTGGCTTTGGCTCATTTGCGGTTTCGGAGCGTGGTGCCAGGACGGGCAGGAACCCGCAGACCGGCAAGGAAATCAAGATTGAAGCCAAGAAAGTTGTGAAATTCAAACCCGGTGCCGAGCTTTCAGCAGGTATCTGAGGGGTATGACGTAAAAAACAAAAGGGGGTGTCCATGAATATGGCACCCCCTTTTCTATTTCTTAAAGGAGTGAAAAAGATCTACTGAAGTGATCAGTTTCACGTTCATCTTTTCCCATTCCCCGAATGGAAGGGGGATTTTCGGCAATTCTTTAATGGCATCCTTCAGGACGTAAACCTGTTTAACCCTTTGCGCCAGGCCTCTGACGGCATGGTCGACACAGACGTTGGTGGTGACTCCGTAAACCACTACCATCTCCGGGGCGAGTTCTTCCAGGAGCTTGACCGTGACGGCGTTCCCGGCAAAAACATCAAAGGCATCCTTGAGGATGACAAAGTTCCGGTACTGCGGCACATCGACTTTCAGGGGCATGGTGTCGTAAATGGTGTCCCAGTGAAAGACCAGCGGATTGTCGGGGGCCGTTTCGGCAATGAATTCCGCTCCTTTTGTACCTGCCAGGCAATGCGCCGGAAAGGTGTGAATGAGGTCGGGTTTTTCATTGATTTCGGCCGAATGTACAAAGTGGTAATCAGCCGTGTTGACCACTCTGATCTTCATTCTCCGGGCAACCTTGGTAATCTCTGCCCATCGGGGTTTGAGCTTCTCCGCCCCTTTGACATAGAGCTTCCCCCATGGTTCCACAAAATCGTTTTGGGTGTCAACATTCCAGAACAAAATCGACCTTTTACAAATCATGTCAAAAATGTTAGAATGGTGAATACCCGGCAAAGTTAACAAAAGATAGATCAAATTGTCATCTGACTTTTTTTTGTCCCGGTGCGGAAAGTTCTGGTCCAGTCAGAGCCATTTCTCCTCCGGTTCATGGGGCAGGGTGATCCGGAGGAGGGGGTTCTGTTCCATGGCCCTTTGGATGGTGCGCAAGGCGGGAGGATTCAGGGCCCAGCTGCGGCGTGCGATGCCGTTATTTACATCCCAGTGGAGCATGCTCTGCAGGCGGTGGCCGGCATCTGCAGAGCCGTCGATGACCATCCCGAAGCCGCCGTTAATGGCTTCACCCCAGCCGGTACCCCCGCCGTTGTGCAACGATACCCAGGTGGCGCCCCGGAAGCTGTCGCCGGCGAAGTTCTGGACAGCCATGTCGGCTGTGAACTGCGATCCGTCGCGGATGTTGCTGGTTTCGCGCCAGGGACTGTCGGTACCGGAAACATCGTGGTGGTCACGCCCCAAAACGATGGGCGCACTGATCAGCCCTTCGGCAATGGCCCGGTTGAAAGCCGTGGCTATGGCGATCCGCCCTTCCGCATCGGCATACAGGATACGCGCCTGGGAACCCACTACCAGCTTATTGCGCCCCGCTTCACGAATCCATCTGATGTTGTCTTCCATCTGGGGACGGATCTCTTCCGGGGAACGCGGGAGAAGCTCCCCGAGAACCTGCGCCGCCAGATGGTCGGTGGTTTCCAGGTCGGCAGGGTCGCCTGAGGTGCATACCCACCTGAAAGGCCCGAAGCCGTAGTCGAAGAAGAGGGGCCCCATGATGTCCTGGACATAGGAGGGATATTTGAATCCCCCGCCGGGGGTGAAAACGTCGGCTCCGGCACGCCCCGCCTCCAGCAGAAAGGCGTTGCCATAGTCCCAGAAGTACATGCCCCGGGCGGTCATGATGTGAATGGCGGCCACGTGGCGCCGCAGCGAAGCCTCCACTTTTTCCCTGAAAAGCGCAGGATCGGCGGCCATCATCTGGTTGGCTTCCTCCAGGGTGAGCCCCACAGGGTAGTACCCCCCCCCAAAGGGATTGTGCAGGGAAGTCTGGTCGGAACCCAGGTCCACCCTGATGTCGCGGCGGGCGAGTTCTTCCCAGAGGTCGACGACATTCCCCAGGTATGCCAGGGAAACCGTTTCTCCGCCGGCCGAAGCTTCCAGCATTCTCCCGATGACACTCTCCAGGGTGGTGTGCACTTCGTCGACCCAACCCTGATCCTTTCTGGTTTTCACGGCAAGGGGATTGATCTCCGCGGTGACCGACACCATGCCGGCGATGACGGCCGCCTTGGGCTGCGCTCCCGACATGCCCCCGAGTCCCGAGGTGACGAAAATCTTCCCGCGGCTCTCCCCACCGGCATGGAGACGCGCCGCATTCATCAGCGTGATGGTGGTGCCATGAACGATTCCCTGTGGACCTATATACATGTATGAGCCGGCGGTCATCTGCCCGTATTGGGTGACCCCCAGGGCGTTGAAACGTTCATAATCGTCGCGGGTACTGTAATGGGGGATCATCATGCCGTTGGTGACCACTACGCGGGGCGCCTCCCGGTGGGAGGGGAAAAGTCCCAGGGGATGCCCCGAATAGATCACCAGGGTCTGCTCTTCGGTCATCTCCGAGAGATATCGCATGGTCAGCAGGTACTGGGCCCAGTTCTGGAAGACCGCGCCATTCCCGCCATAGGTGATCAGCTCATGGGGGTGCTGGGCCACGGCAGGATCCAGGTTGTTCTGGATCATGAGCATAATGGCTGCCGCCTGGGGCGTCCGGGCCGGGTATTCGCCGATGGGCCGGGCTTTCATGGCATACCGGGGCCTGAAACGGTACATGTAGATCCTTCCGTATTTGCGAAGTTCTTCCCTGAATTCCGGAGCCAATACTGGGTGAAACGCTGCCGGGAAATAGCGCAGGGCATTCCTCACCGCCAGCCGTTTCTCCTCATCAGACAACACATCCCTCCTGATTGGGGCATGGTTCACTCCCGGCGCATACACCGCCGCTCCGGGAAGCTCCCGCGGCAGCCCTTCCCTGATGGCCGCACTGAACTCCTCCTTTGACATCGTCCTCTCCATTTGTCTGCCGAAATATGTAATTTAGCGGCAAATTAGGGGGTTTCTCCGATATTTTCGATGATTTTTAACATTCGAAGCTCAATTTTGAATAAAATTATATGAACATGAGAAAAAGTGTATTCATCCTTGCCGCAGTGGTCACCGGATTTCTTTTTTCGGGGTGCGGATACAACAAGATGGTTTCAATGGATGAAGCGGTGGGTGCCGCCTGGGCCCAGGTTGAAAATGTTTACCAGCGCCGGGCCGATCTGATTCCCAATTTGGTGGAGACCGTCAAAGGTTATGCCGAGCATGAGCAGGAAACCCTGACCGGGGTTATTGAAGCCCGTTCACAGGCTACCTCCATGAAGGTGGATCCTGCCAACCTGACGCCCGAGGCCATCGCGCAGTTCCAGGAAGCCCAGCAGGGACTCTCCTCGGCCCTCAGCCGCCTTATGGTGGTGGTCGAGCAGTACCCCGATCTGAAGGCCAACCAGAACTTCCTTGATTTGCAGGCCCAGCTGGAGGGTACCGAAAACAGAATAACCGTCGAAAGAATGAAGTTCAACGAAACGACCATGGCTTATAATGCCTATATCAGGCGTTTCCCTGAACTGATCACGGCAAAGATTTTCGGCTTCGGCAAGAAAGCCTATTTTGAAGCGCAAACGGGCGCCGAAAAGGCCCCTGAAGTGAAATTTTAATAAGCTATGAACTTCTGGGAATCGTTCACGGAGGAGAAGAAAGCCGGAATCAGACGGGCCATCGAGGTGGCAGAGATGGAGACCTCGGGCGAGATCAGGGTGCACATCGAAGAACACTGCAAGAAGAATCTCTTTGACCGGGCGGTCGATATCTTCACGCATCTGGAGATGCACAAAACCCGTGAACGCAATGGGGTGCTCTTTTACGTGGCTGTCGGCGATCACAAATTCGTGGTCATCGGCGACGCCGGCATCAACGCAGTGGTTCCTGAAGATTTCTGGAACCAGATCCGTTCTGTGGTCCTGGATCATTTCCGGCAGGAGAAGATCACGGAAGGACTGATGGAGGGAATCAGGATGGCCGGGGAGCAGCTGAGTGACCATTTTCCCCGCCGTGCCGATGACGTGAATGAGCTCACCAATGAGATTTCCTACGGAGATAAAGAATAGACGATGAACAGAAGCTGGACACAATACCTGGTATGGCTTGCCCTGTTGCTGCCTTTGGCTGCGCTGGCCAAAGTACCGGAGCGGCCGGTGCCTCCCCGCCTGGTCAATGACCTGGCCGGGATCCTCACGCCCGCCCAGGCACAGGAACTCGAAGATTCACTGGTTCGCTTTGATCAGGAGACCTCCACCCAGGTGGCCGTGGTCATCCTTCCCGATCTCGGGGGGTATGACCCCGCAGATATGGCTTACCGGATCGGCGAATCGTGGGGCGTGGGCCGTCAGGGTAAAAACAACGGGATTGTGGTTCTGGTGAAGCCCAAAACCCCTTCGGAAAGGGGTGAAGTATACATTTCGGTGGGCTATGGCCTCGAGGGGGTGATCCCTGATGCCGTGGCCAATGGCCGGATCATCGACCAGGAAATGATCCCCCGCTTCCGTGAGGAGGATTATTTCGGGGGGATCAAAGCCGGCACCAGGGTGATCATGGGCCTGGCCCGGGGTGAGTTTACCGCCCAACAGTATACCGGCGGCGAGGACCAAACAGGGACTGGCACCGGATCGGTCATCGTGCTGCTGATCATCATCCTGCTGGTCATCGCCATGATGAAGGGGGGCAATAAAAAATCCTTCAATACGGGAAGCCGAAACCTGCCCTTCTGGATTTGGCTGGGAGCCATGAATGCCGGCAGACGCGGCGGCTCCTGGTCCGATTTCTCCTCAGGCCGCGGGGGCTTTGGCGGAGGATTCGGAGGCGGAGGAGGCTTCGGCGGGGGCGGCGGTTTTGGCGGCTTCGGTGGCGGAAGCTTCGGTGGCGGCGGCGCCGGAGGATCCTGGTAGTGCAGGAATTTCAGAAAGTCAGAAGGTCAGAAAGTCAGAAGGTCAGAAGGTCAGAATTTCAGCTGGTCAGTAGGTCAGAATTTCAGAAGGTCAGTAGGTCAGAATATGAGAATATAGTTGTTCTGAAGTTGCTGCCTTTTTTATAATCCAATACCTTTTTGGCTGCCCCGGGGCTGGGTGAGGGCCCGTTTACTCTTCTTTCATCGCCGCTGTGAGTTTTTTAACGATCCTGAAATTCTGGAAAAACTCTTTGGCGATCACACGCAACACGGTATACACCGGAACGGCCAGGATCATTCCCGGCAACCCGGCCAGGCTCCCCCCGATGATGATCACAAAATAGATCTCCAGCGGGTGTGATTTCACGCTTTTCGAATAGATGACCGGGATCAGGATGTTGTTGTCGATGAAGTTGGCCACCAGGAAAACTCCCAGTATCTTAAGCACAATGGGAAGGAGCTGGTCGAAGGCTCCGCCCGCCAGGGTGGCCGTTATCCCCAGGGTAACCCCGATGAGCGTCCCGATCACCGGCCCCAGGTAGGGAATAATGTTCATGATGGCCCCGAAGAACCCGATCAGCAAGGCGTTCTTTATGCCGAAGAGATATAGTCCCAGAGTAATCAGCCCCATAACGCCCAGGATTTCCCCCATGATCCCCACAAAATAGCGCATCAGCAGGTTTTTGGAGTCGGCAACCACCTGCAGGGTGGCCTTGTGGTGTTTTTCGGGAACCACAAGCAGGAGGATCTCCTCGAACATGCTTTCATCCTTGAGGAAAAAGAAAGCGATGAAGAAGATGGAGAAGATGCCTACGAAGGCATTTCCGGCCACGCTGAAGATGTTGTTAAGGAGCCCGGAGACGTTGCCCAGGTTTACGACCGATTTGGCTTTCTGGACCAGGAACTGTTGCATGGTCAACCCGTCGGGAATGGCCCCCATGGCGTGGAGTTGCTCGTCAATCCACTGGAGGGGGCCCTGAAGGTTAGCCGCCAGCCGGTTAATGTCGATCTGGGCGATGGTGTTGGCCTGGTTGAGGATCAGGGGCACAAAAATGGCCAGGAGCCCCAGCATCACCAGCAGGATGAGGCCCAGGGAGAGCAAAGCGCTCACGGCATGGGGAATTTTCAGCTTGCGGATACGGAGACTGTCGAAGAAGTGCACCAGGGGATGGCCCACAAAGGAGAGGACGGCCGCCGCCAGGATCCAGGCAATCATGTAAGAAAACCGCCATACCATGTATCCGAAGGCCGCCACGGCCAACACATAGCCCGCGTATTTCAGAATCTGCTTCATACCCGGGGAAGGGTCCACGGTTTCCGGTAGTGTGCCTTCACCAGCTCATCGGCTTTCTTGTCTTTAATGAACCTCTGCTGGTCGTGGTCCCAGAAAACCTTGCGCCCCAAACGGTAGGAGATGTTCCCGAGGTGGGCGATCCGGGCAATATGGGCCCCGGTTTCAATATCGCAGGTGGGCTTCTCCCGGGTTTTCATGCATTCCAGGAAATTCTTCACATGAAGCTCCAGCCCCTGCCCTGTCGATTTTTGCAGGGGAACCTTCACAAAATCTTTATTGGCGCTGACGCTGCTGGTTTCCGGGAGGACTTCCCAGCCGGAGCGGTCGACCACAAGGGTACCGTATTCGCCGATGAAAGCCACGCCGTGGCCCCTGCCGTAGTTGGCGCCATAAATACCGATGGTATGGTCCCACAGCAAACCGAAATCCCCGAAGTCATACATGGCCATCAGGGTGTCGGGGGTTTCCATGGCATCGTCGGGGTAGGCGTATTTCCCGCCGGTGGCCATCACCGATTTGGGAACATACTGGTTCATGCCGAAAAGGGCATAGTCGAGCAGGTGCACCCCCCAGTCGGTCATGAGTCCGCCGGCGTAATCCCAGTACCAGCGGAAGGTGAAGTGAAACCTGTTCTGGTTAAAGGGGCGTTTGGGAGCGGGCCCCAGCCACATGTCGTAATCGACTCCCTCGGGAACCGGTGTGTCGGGCACCACAGGGATAGAACCCTTCCAGCCCACGTATGACCAGGCACGGACCGAGCGCACACGCCCCAGGGTGCCGCTGTGGACATACTCCACGGCATCCTTCCAGTGGGGATCGCTCCGCTGCCACTGGTTGACCTGGACCACCCTGTTGTACCTCCGCGTGGCATTGACCATCACATTGCACTCTTCAATGGTGTTGGCCAGGGGCTTCTCGCAAAACACATCCTTCCCAACTTCACAGGCGTTGACCATCGGGATGCAGTGCCAATGGTCGGGTGTGGCCACGATAACCGCATCGATATCCTTCTGTTCCAGAAGCTTCCGGAAGTCGCCGTAAAGCGCGGGTTTTTTCCCCGTGATTTTTTCGACCCCGGCGGCCCTCTCCATGAGGACATTCCGGTCGACATCACAGAGGGCGGCACACTCCACTCCGGGTTGTTTAAGGAACGCCTGGAGGTTACTCCACCCTTGTCCCTTGCATCCGATCAACCCGACCGTTATCTTGTCGTTTGCCGCCACACCGCTTCCCCTGACAATGGTGGGAAAAGCCGCCAATCCTGCCGTAGCCAGCGCCGTATTCTTCAGAAATGTTCTCCTGTCACTCATGATCATGATATGTTTGTTTTTCCAAAAATAAGAAAATAGGGGTTAGGATAAAGCCGGAAAGTGGAAACATTCGGACTGAAAAGTGTAATTTTGGGCAGTACGGCAGGAAATGGCCCGGAGCCTGCGATTCCCGCCTGCTTCTATGAATTTTTAAGAGAAAAGCTTATGTCAGGCAGAGAGCGTTCAGTTGTATTGTCGCGTAACCACTGGAAGAACGTGAAGGTGAGCGATTATGATGTTGCGGTGTTGCCCTGGGGAGCCACCGAGGCCCACAACTATCATCTTCCCTATGGAACCGATGTTTTTGAAGCCGAGGCCCTTGCAGCCGAATCAGCCCGGCTCGCCGCCGCCGAAGGCGCCCGCATCATCGTGCTGCCCCCCATCCCGTTCGGTGTGAATACCGGTCAGCACGACATCAGGCTCGACATCAACCTCAATCCTTCCACACAAATGAAGATCCTGGAGGATGTCCTCACCAGCCTGCTCCGCTCCGGGATCTATAAGATGGTGGTTTTCAATAGCCATGGGGGTAATGACTTCCGGCAGATGCTCCGGGAACTCGGACTGAAATACCCCGATATGTGGCTGTTTCAGGCCAATTTCTACCAGATTCCCCTTCCGGAAAATCTCTTTGAGGAACCCGACGATCATGCCGGCGAAATGGAAACCAGTTTAATGCTGTTTCTCCATCCGGAATGGGTACTTCCCCTTGAAGAGGCAGGCGATGGTGCCTCCCGGCAGATCAACATCGAGGCCTGCCGGAAGAAATGGGCCTGGACCGAGCGGCAATGGAGCCAGGTCACCCGCGATACCGGAGTGGGGGATCCCCGCAAAGCCACCCGGGAAAAGGGAGAGAAGTATTTCCGCCATGTCACCACTGAAATCGCCCGCATGCTGGTACAGGTGGCCACCATCGACCGCAACGAGGCCTACTCCTGAAAAAGCTGTCCACACTTCCTGCAAGACCTATCCTGGCGGGCAGATGAAATTTTCTGATCCGCATAAAATTTGCCGGCATGTATTCCGTTTTTCATCAAGGCAGGCCGTGAAATGGAGGAACGGCACTTTTTTTGAATCAGTCGATAATAAGTGATGGGAAAATTGCAGATGGTGAGAAAAAAAATACTCTTCGGGGTTGGTCTGGTACTGATGGTGTGTTTCACGGGCATGCGTTCCCTGGCGGAAAAGAGCTGGGACAAGATGGCCCTGAATACTGCCGCCGGGGCGACCTATCTCTCCGACAATGAGAAGGCGGTGATCTTTGAGATCAACAAACTGCGCTCCGATCCGCCGTCCTATGCCCGGGAATACCTGGAGCCCCTGCTGAATAAGTATGACGGCAAGAAACTGAACTACCCCGGCGATGTGCCCATCATTACCCGGGAAGGGGTAGCTGCGTTGAAAGATGCCATCAGGGAACTGAAGCAGGCACCGCCGGTCCCCTTGCTCTCGCCCGACATAAGGCTGACCAAAGCCTCTCGTGATCACATGAAGGACCAGTCGGCCACGGGGCGGACGGGGCACACGGGATCCGACGGCTCCACCGCCCAGGATCGCATCAGGCGTCATGGGACCTGGCAAAAAGCCATGGGTGAAAATATCTTTTACGGGGATCCCGATGCCCGCTCGGTGGTCCTTCACCTGGTCATCGACGATGGCATCCCCAAGCGGGGCCATCGCAAGAATTTCCTCAGCGAACATTACCTCCTGGTAGGAGTGGCCTGTGGTACACACCCCGGATGGCGCAACGTCTGCGTCATCGATTTCGCCCACAGTTTCAAACCCTGAAAGGCACCAGGGGAGCCTGAATTTCGTTGGGGAGTTTCCTCTCGTGCATGGCGCGGAGGAAAGGGTTGCGGCAACGGTTAGTTCCCGTGGCCCGGG
>ERZ795053.631-NODE-631-length-44755-cov-8.922081_pt1 | contig 44755 bp, 32 predicted proteins | sample MGYA00375137_ERZ795053 | MGnify/ENA primary metagenome ERZ795053 (study PRJEB30182, sample SAMN05720284) | activated sludge metagenome | isolation source: Anaerobic digester | place: Hong Kong | collected 2014-12-17 ... | reverse complement strand
ATTCTGCATCGATTTGCCCAGTGGAAATCGTTTTTTTATGGGTCGATAAGGTTGCGAAAACAGGCATATCAATAGGATTGATTTTTTTTCGATAATTTATTTGTGAAAAGAAATAGACCTTCCGTAAAACTTTCTTCGGATGTTCCTTCGATACCGGTTGCCCAAATGTCTTTGACGGTATTTATCCGATTAAGGTCCTCATTGGTTGTATAGTCGTCCGATCCATATTCCCAAAGGTCGAGCACCAGTTCATTGTCCCTCAGGTTAGTGCCCCCTGACCAGAAATCTATGGCCACATTTCTTGGAAAATGGAAATTATTGGACAGAAGCCCGACACTGACAACAATGGAATAAGGGTTCACCAGATTTCTGAATGCTACCGAGGGGATATTATTTTCACTGCCGTGATGGGGCATTTGAAAAATATTAATATTTCCAATTTGATCGGCCTGGTTGTTTAATAGATAATTCATCGTCTCGGTTGTAGCGTCTCCCATTAGTAATGCTTTCTGTTCTCCAAATTCAATCAGCGTAATTAAACTGGCGGCATTACTTTGTTCGGTCATGGGTCCATCGGCAGTGACATTTCCGGCGATTATTTTAATGGACCAATCAATTTCATCCATAGTCTGACCACTTGCCACCACATATCCGGCTTCAGGAATTTCAAGCGTTTCTACAGGCGCTTCGTACTGGTTTGAATTGTTCCATATTTTCTCCTGATCAAACATTTCATTGATGGTAATTTCATGGATTTCGGGGAACCCCAGGACATGTTGATTGGCTCCGAGTGCATTGACCACATAATATCCCAGCGGGGATTCATTCGATTGTGCTCTACTGAAATAAATGTGATCGACAAGCGTAACCGGTATGGTGCTGCATACACTGACAATCTGATTGTAATGATCCTGGTCGGGGTGGGTTAATACCACCCGGATCCGACCTCCATTAGCCCATCCCTGAATCATGGCAACCACGTCATTAATGCCATTTGCTGGAAAACTTACGGAGCCGCAGTCGACCACCAGAATGCCATTATCCGGGTCCGCTATTACGGTGCAGTCTCCCTGTCCGAAGTCCATAAATGCGAAATTCATTTCACCCAGCGTGGCAACCCCTGGTAAATCGGAAACTGTGCGGCCTTTCGAAGAAAAATTGGTGAAAACAGCCATCATCTATGGTTTTATTCGAGCAGCATTTTCTTTAGTGAATTCCAGGCTCCTGCCTGGTTTTTGCACGGAATAAACACTTACGTTTATCGAGGTGTTTGGCTTTGCGTCGGTACAGGTGGTCCGGAGCTCAAAGTTCTCTTTGGCTACGTATATCCGGGAATAATCATTGCCTTCAGTATAGACGGCCAGTCCGAAAGGATTGCCGTTTTCGCTGCCGGTGTCCAGGGCTTGGGGTAAGACGACTCGCCGGTTGATATCCACTACCGAAAGGGATTTAGAACAATAGTTGCCAACAAAAAAGACATTTCCGTCACTGTTCAAAGCCATCGCAATCGGTGCTTGTCCCACAGTAAGGGTACTCGTTACTTGATCACTGGCTGTTTCGATAACCGATACCGTATTGGCTCCATAATTGGCGACGAATACCAGGTCGCCTTTTGGACTGATGAGCGCCGTAGAGGGGCGATTTCCTACTTTAATTTGGGTTATAACTGCATCACTTGCAGTGTCTATGACGACAATGATATCCGATCCTTCGCAGGCGACATAGAGTTTGTTGGCCTCTTTGTGATAGGCAAAATAATGCGGTTCGGTGATGGTAATATCGATGGTTTTTATGACGGTGTTCGTTGCGACATCGATCACCGAAACATTATGTGAATCGTAATTGGCAACATACAGCTTACTACTGTCGGAATTAAAAGCCATAGCCCGGGGGCTTACTCCTACGGTTAAGCTACCACCCATTTCCATGGTGTTGGCCCCCGCGTTTACCTTTAGCCAGGTTACCGTATTTAGATTATGGGTGGAAGCACAATACAATTTGGTTAAATCCGGGGTGGCGATCATTTGATATACGGGACCGAATCCGGGCAGTTGCCAGGCGGCATTCGAAGCTACATCAATGATGCTGATACCGAATGCAGTATTGATTGGTGAAAAAACAAATAACTTGGTGCCATCCTGGCTTAATGAGATGACCGTCCCGTCGTATTGGGCAATCTGATTATTGTTGGTTACATCGTAGCATAAAATTTTTGTTTTTGCCGGATCGGATACATAAAGTCTTGCTTTAGGGTTATTCATTACTATCGCCGGAAAAGTTTGCATGGCATTTTCTCCGTTGAATGGGATGTCAAGGTTTGGCCCAGGTTTATAGGCGTATATCCTTAAGGTTTCATGGACCGGATGATTGAATTGAGAACCATATCCAAAAGCGGTTAACGTAAACAATGAAGTATTCTGGAGATCGTATTGACATTTACCATTTACCGGATTCAGGACAACCTTACCATCCGGTGTTTCCAGATCGGCTTTTTGAGCATTGCTGATTTGCCAGGAGAAAGTGGTTGTCGCTGGTTTACTGACATCCACCAGCATGGGATCAGCAGTGAAAGACTCAATCACCACAGGGGGCTGCTCCACATGAATATCAAAGGAGCTCTGGACCGGTGATGCGCTGTCATCGTAGGCACTGAGCGTAAATTTTGTGTTTTCGGCGGTGGGAGCCAGAGTAGGTGAGAAACTGGATTCATTTAGCCGGATCTCACCTTTTTCACTATCCAATTCAGTAGTCTTGCCGTCACGATCGTTGTATTTTAAAGTGACCCGCCACGCCAGGCTGGTAATCCATTCTATCTTTACATTTTCTCCGAATTTGATACGATCCGGGTCAACCTTTAGGGAAGGAATAGAAGCAATGGCTTTTTTCTTGACTAAAGGCAGGGTATAGACCGCATCGTTGTATCCGGGTACATTGTTGATTTGAATGTACAGGATGCTGATGGTATTGGGGGTTACATTCAGTGGCGTAATGATTTTGGATATGGGAAAATATACGGTCTCATGTCCATCAAGAATAATGGAACTTTGCGGATCTATCATCCAATAAACTGACGCGGGTTTGTGTTTCATCACAACCCATTGTGTCACGCTCGCCTTGACATTGATGTCAATGTTGTTATCCGCCAAATCCTGCGTCGTTACGTCGTATTCCGCCTCGCCGAATAAAAATGAAATGTATACTACCGGCGGATTATCTGCCTCGATCTGGTTGGTAGCCACGGGAGGAACCAAAGGATCTTTAGACGTATTGGTCAGGAAATAAGTGAAACCATTTTCTATCTGTGCCTGTGGATTATAAGTAATACATATGTCCACCGGTGATTCTCCGAAAGTGCGGTCATCGTTTGCTGCTACCAGATCCTGTAACTGTCCTTTTATGGGATGGACCGGGTTGATGTAACCAAACTGAAGAGGCAGCGTTTTTTTAGACGGATCCACTGGATTCTCTACACTCAAATGCCTGGTTATCGGGAACCGGGTATCTGAATACCCAGGTACATTTCCCGCCATGATCTCAAAATTACCAGGTTGTGTCGAAGGGCAGGTAAAATTTGAAATGGTAAATTTTACGTCTTCCGATGGGTAAATTTTAAGGTCCGTCGTAGGTCGTAAAGTCCAAGTACCAGGCAGGTTGTTTTCACCCGGTGTGTATTCCTTCTGCCAACTATCGGGCAGATCGATGGTCATATTTTTAACGGTTTCTTCGGGTAACATGGACTCAAAATCAAATCGAAAGAAAGACCCATCCCCGGTGTCACCATTCCCTTTTAATTCCATTAATTGGGTGGATGCATTAATGATTTTAAAGGCCAGGACATTGATAGATGCATCATTGGTTCGGTAGATGATTTCCTTACCGTTCTTATTCAGTATGGAGAAATAGTTGCTGGAAAAACGATTTGCCATGGGTTATTTTTGAGTGCCTTTAGTAAGTACTAACCATCCTTCTTTAATTTCCTGCGTAGTGTAATCCATGGTTGCTTTATCGTCTATGCCAGCAATTTCTGAGGCTTCCGACCATTTATCCAGGTCATTTTCCAGCCAGGTCCACTGCCCTCCATCTTGTGCGGGCACAGGAAAAGCCAGTTTGGCAGAATTGGTGAGTATGGGTGTGGTGAGGAAGGTCAGGCGCAGTGTTTCCAGTGCATCAGCAAATACATCCGGGGGGATATTAATTTCTTTAACCGGAAAGACGCCGGACGTCGCATGAATGCTTCCACGAGGGTCAAACAACAACGTGACCAATTCACTATTCGAAGGACGCTCCAGACTCAGTAAGATGTTCGTTTCATCAGGAATCGTCACCTGGTCTGAAGGCTGATCGGTATGAAGCGCATAATAATGACTGTAATCGTTATTTTTAAAGTAACCGAGCAATCCGTCATTCACCTGCTCCATCGAGCCAAGCCGGATCGGAAATTTTACTTTGGTAAACCCATTATCGGTTTTCGGTTGACTATCGTTTACCTCCCGTTCCATGGCCTCCCAACTTTGGTTGTAAGCCGGCATCCCGGCAGTTTCCATATCCAGACGGGCTTGAGCTACAGCAATGGGAGATCCCATAAGCACGGCATTGCTGCCAAGCTGTTTGAAGTTTTCTGGTTGGACCAGGCTGAAAGTCAGATCATTGGCCCTGAGAAATGCTTGCAGGTAACTTGCCTGGCCATCATTGAACAGCGAGATCACCAGTTTCTTGAAGGAGGCATTGACGTCCTTACCCGGACCGCTCTCAAAATAATCGTAAAGGTTCAAGCCGAAACCCGGGCCTCCCGGCACGCCTTGCCAGATTACGTTCATTAGATTCTCACTGACGGTGAGCGATCCCAGGGCCGCCCCGGCGTTGGTATAAAGGACAAGACTGTTGTCCAGGTGATTGGCCAGCAGCCAGCCGCAGATAGGGGTAGTGGCTGGATGCGTATTCATCTCAATGGCATTATTTTTTGCTGCCAGCCAGCGGAACTGGAGACGAGCCGGTTGCAGGATACGGGGAGGGAGATAAACGTAATTGGCCGGTAGCCCTTCCGTTATTAAACCCTGGGCGACAATTATTTTTCGGGGCTTGTCGATGGTGACCTTTCGACCGAAAGCATCAATGATCGTTAGTTTGTCTATACGCATCAGCCCTGTCCGGATAGGATTGTAGTAACTACCCATACTGGGACTGGTTTGAGTCATGGGGCCGACTTCCTGTCTGACTTCTTCCGTGAATCCACTGAACATACTGTGAACCGGGTCTTTGATGTCCAGTTGGAGTACCTCATTGCGCATGATCATATCACTGTTGAAGCCATTAAAAGATTGAGACAGGATGGGTGGAAAATCTTTCATACTCTCCAGAATGGCCTTCAGTTCTTTATCGAAAGGACTACCCCTTTGGGCATCGATGAATTTCTTTATTTGTTCCTGGAAATTCTGTTCCGCATGAGGCGTCATGAAACTGGTGTTGGAATGCGCCTGGGTCTCCTGCAGGATCGGGACGTCTCCTTTGTACACAAACCCCACATCACCGAGCTTAAATGTTTTAATGATAAATTCAGGATCGTAACTGGCCGAAAAGGCTTGTGTACTCTCTATGGCAGCAAATGGAGCGAATGAAATTTCCCATGAAAATGAAAACGGCAACCAGGGATTTTCGTCCCACTTTACAAAGTAAATTTCTGACGGCGCAATCCCGCCGGTATATGGGAGCTTTACGCCCCAGGCCATTGATGCCGATATAAAAATGTACTTCAGCCGGTTGATCTTATCGTCTTCCAGGGATGAAAGAGGAACTTTTAATACGTAATCCGGACCATCAGGTATGTACAATTCCTTGAAAAATTTAAAGTCCGCTTCTGCAACCCGGTTGCCGATCAATTCTACTTCAGCGTTAGGAATCATTTCGGGGATGGAGGGAGAAAGAAATTCCCTCAAATTGGTGAGGAAAACCTCTCGTAAAGCGGAATATTCCAGTGTTGAGCCGTTATTGATGCAGAGCGCGGCCACTACCGTGGGATTGAGCAGGCTATTTTCAGTGAATAAACTGTGGACTTGATTGCCATAGTCGAGGGGTAAGTCGCCCGGTAGTTGAGGCGTATTGTCGCGGTTCAAGACGATCACAGCTGGATTGCCAATTTGATTGCCGGGTATGGTTAATGTTGTGATGACTTGAGTGCTTAGACGACATAGCAGGGTCTGGTTAGCCATATACCGTCCGTCTCCGCCATAACGCTGCGGTGGTTTGATGCTGGCGCCCTGGAATAAAGCAACGGGCTCTTCAGGCTCGTAGTACCTGGGCCCCTGGACCATTTCAAGCTGATATTCCTGGGGTAAGTTCGATATTATCCATGCAACCCGTTCGGCGATGTCCGGTCTTCGTTCTGTTTCATTCTTTTGAATCAGTTGCTGCATGGACTCTATTTCATCCTGGATGAATTCAGCCATGTCACGTGGTTGCATATTGTGGTCGGGATCCAGCGGTCCTCTGCGCAAGACTTGCATGAACCGGTACCAGTCCATAAAAATCTCAGAGCGCTGTGTAGCGATTTCGGCTTCAGTCCGATCCAGGTCGGATTGGATCAGGTTGAGGTTATTTATTTCATCGGCAAGGTCCGGAGGTAAATTTACTTCATCGGAACCCTGGTCTTTATCGTTTTCCGGGATCAGTGAAACCTGCCATAACCCGCCGCCATCGAGATTTGCATAGGAGGATGCGTGCATGTCCAACTGTAACTGCTCATAGCGGTTGATATGGTCCGGCTCTCCAATATCTTTCAGCAAGCCTAGTTGCAGGGCATTTAATATAGACTCGACAAAGGGTAATTCCTGATTTCCAGTCAGGTCGGCGATGAGGGCGGAAAGTGCTTCCGATGCAGTATTCCCAATGGCGATGCTGATGGTCTCATCTTGCATTTGCGGGTATTCTCTGGTCGTATTCCAGAGTACCGGACCGACGGTGCCCGTAATAAGCGTGTGTGTTACCTGGAGACCTTCCAGTTTGGTGCCTGAAGGTAAAGACCAGGCATTGCGATTCAAGGTGTCCGTCAGGAATCCGTAGTCGGCTTCGGTAAATATCCGGATCAGGATTAAACGGGTAGGGGAATCCAGATCTGGACGGAGGACGTAAGGATTGTCGGTTGTATTTCGGGTATAGTATTTTCGGATGGTATCTTTATCTGCGGGAACCGTAATTTTGTCGAGTAAACGATCAAAAGGCTCGGGGGCCATTTCAATCGGTAATTGGGTGACCGGATCATTGATAACGTCGTGGTACCATCCGATAACCTGGTATGAAAGCAGGTAGTCGGCACCATCCACCCCCAGGTTTTGCAAGTCCTTGTGCTGATCATAGAAGCCAAAAACACTTTTGCAATTTGCATAAGAAGCGGCAAACTCGGGAGAGCCATAGCCTACGGCACTTAATCCCGGTACGTAGTTATCGGTATCGGCAGCTTTTAATTCGGGGTTTGCCTCTCTGGCCAGAAATTGTTCCCGCCAGGTCTCAAATTCTTGCACTCTCCCTAAATACCGGTATTGTGGAGCGGAATCATCATCGGTTTTAAAAGGCACTGTTGTTGTCTCCCGTTCTGGTTTTTCCACCGAAACATAATTGCTCTCGATGACCCATGATTTGACGGTATTTACCGGATTATTTGGATCTGAGATATCGGTGAATACCCGGTTGATAAGCCAGCGGTCGGGCGTTTGCGGGAATTGCAGGCTGCTGTCGGAAGACTGGGGGCTTACTCCTTTGGTCAGTCCATCCGGCAAAGCCCAGTGCAGGTGTACGCCGATCTGCATGTTTACCAGTCCGCTGGTCATTACCACATTGCTTAGATTGGGGATGGATGGATCGTCTGCATTGGGTAATCGTGAAAAATTATAAGGTGCGGGAACATATTCCACCTCATCATTATTTACACACAATGCTTCAACATTCATTGGGACGATCAAACCCAGACCGTCGGTGGCCAGCTTAAATGGTTTTTGGGAATTCATTTAATATTCTATTTGAAAGTTGACAGCTTGAACCCCTTCTACCATTTCCAAGGCAAATTCTGCAGCGGTAAAAGGTCCATCATAGGAGATCGATGTTTCCAGACTTTTCTGCATGGCTTTTGCCAGTGCATTCACTTTAACCACCCGTCCTCCTTTCTGGCGTTCGTATTCGTTGATTTGAACCGGGGGAGCAATGGAGTCCTTGACCTGCGTTCCGGCGGCATGTCCATCTACATCAACCACATATCGGAATGATTTGGTAAAATCGTTACCTGCTCCAACTGGGGTATCAACTCCAAAATGCAGGGTCTCCGGGTATTCGTGGATACGAAACGATTTAACCTCCCCTTCATACATGCAGAACAGTACATTGGGTCCTAGATGATCCATTCGCAACAGTGTTGCCGGTTGCGTTTGTTCTTTATCGTGGAAAGCCTCAATCTGCAGCCCCTCCCAACCGCTGACAACCCCGGATCGCAGTAAAAATCCGGTTACTTTTTCGTTAACAGGGATAGGGTCTGCGTTTAGCGCTTTTAGCTCATCCGGGTGCAGGTGATGCACCAAATGGCCTAACACCTTACTGCGTTGCTTACGCATGCCCCAACGTGAAAGATAATCAAGATCCGATGCGAAAGCCTGGTCATGAACCTTCATTGAAGAGGTTGATCTGCCCAGACTTAATGCCCCTTCCTGGAGATAATCCAGCCATAAAGTATTGCAATAAAAAATTCGCAATGACTCTTCCGGAAGCATTTTCGTGTCAGGAACAAGATAATTGAACGGCAATCCATGAAGCAGTTTTAATCGGCCAAGCCAGTCAGCCAATGCTTTTTCGACATCGTTATCTCCGGGATTTTTATCAGCCTTATGATGGGTGGTGTTGCGAAGCCGCTTTAATTCCTTTGGATTTTGCAGGGCTTTTAGTAATTCCTCGCGCTGATATTTCATAGTTCATGTATTTGCGTTTTGCGAATAAACTCGGCCAATATTTGTTTGATGGAAAGGTTGATAAGTTCCAGGTTTTCCATGGTGTCCAGTTTTAATGCAGGCTCTTCTTTAACAATCTCCAGCAAGGTTCTCTTGATGGTTTCCGCTTCAAAATTGGATATGGCTTCGAGGATGTTTTCCCGTTTCCAGTTGTAAAGATTTTCTGCAAAGTGATTGTTCTGTAAGGCAAGCAACCGGCCAAGTGTCCAGGCCGCTGCATAGGAAACATCGAACATTCCGGTATCCGGGTTATAGGCAGTAACCGAATCGGGTCCGGGTACAGGAATCTTTATTTTACCATCCAGTCGAAAAGGTAGTAATGGTCCGCGATACCAGGACACCGTCTGGTCACCCTGGCGTGTATGGTGGTTGACCGGGACGTATCCCATGTTAAATGCGTGGTTGATGGCTTGATCTTCATCGCTGACTCCCTTATTGACCGGTAATTGCAGCAGCAGGGTAGGGTTTTCGCCCTCCTCGTTATTAAGATTCAACAAATAGCCGGTAAATGTCTGATCTTGTTTTACGGCGTAAAACTGCCAACGGTATAATAACACCAATCGTACCTTCTCTACTTTTTCCGGAATGGAAGGACTCTGTTCTCCGCTTTCCCCCGGCAGAAACGCCGCCCAGTTTTCCAGTGAAACCAGGCAGGCAAGCGTATTGGCGCCGGGTTCAGGCAGCCGGTTGCTGATGACGGTAGATACCCGGGGAGGGGTGGTTTCTGTAGATACTTTTTTTAGTTTCTGCAGATATAACGCCGATTGCTTGTTCGTGGGCTTGATTTCCCGGACATGAGCCAACCAGGGAATATCGGCATATGCTGGTGCAATGGCATTGAATAAATCCAGAGAGATATCTAGGATTAAACACGGATCCTCCCAGGATTGTCCGTATTCAAGGGTATTATGTTCTGGACCGGGGAATTTTGGAAACAACACGTGATCTGGCAAGGCTCCTTTTACCCCTTCAGGTGTTTTATATTCTGACGCAAGCAAATCGATCAATTTGACCTGTTTGATCTCCAGGTGCGCCTGTTCGGACTCAGCGATAGAAAGCAATGCCAGCCAGGGTGCGGTATCAGGCATCGTTTGTTGAGCGGATGGACTTCCCGCACTTCTTTCCCAGGGGAGCGTCCCTCTTCCAAAACAAATGTGAGGGATTACATTTTCGTAGGTTCCATTCGCATCTGCGGGTGGGTAGATGGACAATACATCCACAGGATCCAGGCTAAATCGCGGACCCAATACGGCAAAACGATTCAGGTTCTCGTACTTGGTCACCTTAATTTTATCCGACGTGGAAGAGACCTTTTGCCCTACCGACAACGTGTATTTGCCAGATCCAAGGGGCGGAAGATTGTTTTGATAAAATGTTAGAATTCCAGTTAAGGGATTACCGGAAGGTTCGAGCTGTGTTTTGATTTTCATAAAGTCTCCGGACAGATTGATCATTGAAAAGTTCCATCAGCGGGCAATTACTTGGAAGTCAGGGTGAAAACACATAGACTTTCTGGCCGATGATGTAAATTTTCCCATTTACCACACCACAGCCGAAATCTATTGCTCCGATAGGCATGGATGGAAGGGCAGTCCAGCCATTACTTGCAGGATCGTAGAATTCCATTTGCGTGTTATCCATATCCGGCACTCCTCCGATGGCGTAGATCTTGCCATTTACGGTGCACAAAACATGGCCTGAATGATGATAAATGGAAGGCGGTTTTGATTCAAAGGATTGGGTGGCAGGATTATATATTTCAAATTGGTTGCTTGGATTGGCACACATGCCTATTTCGTGCTCGGGGCACCCTCCGGATACATATATTTGGTCATTAAGTACTGTACCGGCGATGGAAAACCCACTTTTGATGGCCTGGATAGACCAGGAATCACTTTTTGGATCGTAAACACCTACTCTTACGGAGTCCCCTAATGAGGAATTCCCACCGAATAAGTAGGCTTTGCCCTGATACGCTACGGCAGCCATGATGCCCACAGCGACCCCGCTGTCAATTGGTATTGGTGCTTTTTCTGCCCACGTATTGGTGACCGGATCGTACATTTCATTGGCGGTGATCCAGTTAAATCCTTCATCACCTCCAAAGACATAAATCTTATTATCAAGGACACAGGATGCATGGGCAAAATGTCCATGAATGGGCTCCGCCTTGGTTTCCCAACTATTGGTGGCAGGGTCGTATGCTTCAACCTTCTTTGTTTCAGACCCTCCGATTACATAAATTTTATTGTTAACGACTTCACTGGTAAACCCATAGCGTGAAGTGGGCATCGGGGCAAGCTCGATGCCATCCCATACCTGTAGCTGAATGGATGCACTCCCTGCCTGACCTTCATTGTCATAAGCTACCGTTTCGATGGTACGGAGCTCGCCGAACTTATCGGTTGCTTCCCATTGGGCCGTATAGGGTGCGCTGTAATCCGTCTGATCACCCAGGAGGTCTCCGTCAATGTAAAATTCGACCCTTTCAATTGTACGCTGCTCTGAAGGCGTAACCTTTACCTCAATATCGACGATCCGGGGAAATACGTTGCCCGCATTCAGCGTCGGCGTGATGAATTCTACCTCAGGAGGTATAAATGGTACTGGTTCTTTCTTGCATGAAGAAAGTAGTAACAGTCCCAGCATGCCAGCGAATGCAAGGGACATTTTATCCGGTATCACCTTCTTAAGTAGTCATCGAAGATCCAGTCAGATGGGCGTGAATTACTTCGGGTGGTAACAAAGGTTGGCCAGGCATGCCCTGGTACGGCATAGCGATGTATTTTCATGGGGTAAAAAATGAGTTATGAGGTAATGACTTCGTCTAATCTACCACAATTTCACCAGTACTGCAATAGTACCTATGATAATTAATGTAATTTATTTTATTAAGTATTTTGGGTAGATGATCGCACCGTGCCTGAAATGGTTTTATGGTGATGGCATATGGACCCGGCGAGGCTACTGCATTTAATTGGCGCTTAATTCGAAGGGTGAAGCGGGCAATCCCTCTCGGTTGTACAAGTTGGCACCCTCGGGATTGTTTGCCCACGCATAACGCACTTTGTCCGGTTTTTGGACTTCCGGACATTTAACCACAACTTTTTTTCCTTTGATTTTAGCAATTGCCCTGTACCAATGGTTATCCATTCCGCATAGGGTAAATCCCAGGAGCGGACTGCCATTTTTTGCTATCATGCCGGTGCCTGTATCTGAGAATTCAATTTGAATCTTTTTGCCTTTACGTATGGCATAAAGTGCAGATGGGCCTGATGCGACCAGATCTTCTCCATAAGCAACACGGAATGCCTGCAATGCTGTGCGCCGGCCAACATCTTTTTTATTCAACGGATGGATGTCGTTCCATTCACCCAGGTCAATGGTCACCGCCAGACCGGTATTAGGCAGCATAGCCGTAGCTCGTTGCGCCTCTCGCAACTGAGCCCAATTGCTTTCGGTGGGATAATCGTAATGCTCCATAAAATTTGCCAATTGGATGATAATGAATGGCAGATTCTCCTGATTAAATCGTGTTCTCCAATCGCGGATCATGGTGGTCAATAAAGCCTGGTAGCGGCTGGGATCGCCGGTATTCGATTCTCCTTGAAACCATATCGCACCTTTTATGGTGTAATGAAGCATGGGTGCAATCATGGCATTAAAGAGACCCATGGGTTTCCAGCGAATGAAGATGGTCGGCTTAATCGGGTCGATTTGGGTGCCAACCCGATATTTCCATTCGCCCTTGAGGTCGATGGTATCCTGAGAGAAATAGATGGCATAAGGTTTATCCGGTACAAAACCGCCATTTCCGGATTGACTGATGACCCTTACACTGATCACGTTATCCTCCTGTCTTAATAAGCCGGCAGGAATGGCATATTTGCGTGGCGGATACTGATACCCTGTAGATCCAATGAATTGTCCATTCAAATAAACAGAATCCGCATCGACAATACGGCCCAGGAAAAGCCTAGCACCTTGTTCGGTAAGGGCTTCTGGAATGTCAAAATGTTTCCGGAACCAGACAGTCCCGGTATGCACGGTGGAATCCGCATGGATCCAATAATCGGGCAATCTCATGGAGGACCAGGATGCATCGCTGATCTTTGGGTCGTACCAATGCTCCCTGAGACCGGCGTCCGATCGGTTCAACTCCTTGAACCAGTTGTTGCTGTTGTTGCGGTTCATGGATTCCGTCCGGGTAATCAATTGATCGTCGCGGTACTTTAGCCCTTCTTCATAATCTTCCGGGAAAGACCGGAGGGCCTCTTCACTCATCCAGGATTGCACCGGCGAACCACCTAAAGCTGCATTGATCAGCCCAATGGGTACCTGGTATTTTTGATAAAGATCACTGGCAAAGAAATAAGCCACTGCAGAAAAGGAAAAGATGGATTCGGGAGTCACAGGAACCCAGGATCCGCTGCTGTAATCGTTCCTTTCAGTTTTAAAATCATATTCGTCGGGGACGGTAAACTGGCGGATGTAAGGATTATTGGCTGATGCGATAATTTGAGGGTATGTGTCTTTTACGCGATCCATCATCAATTCCATGTTAGATTGCCCGCTGCAGAGCCAGACCTCGCCGAAATAGATATCCTTCAGCCGGATTTGATTGCTGGCTGTGAGCTCAATGGTGTGTGGTCCTCCTGCGGTATGTGCGGGCATTTGAAGTGACCAATAGCCTTGATCATCAGCTTGTATGTTCCATGATTCCGGTTCCATGGTGATTCGGATAGCCTCACTGGGGGCGGCCCATCCCCACAGGGTGACCGGTACATTGCGCTGAAGGATCATTCCATTGCTGATCAGCCGGGGTAAGCGGACTTGGGCAGAAGCTGTAGCTACAAAAATCAGGATTGCAAGTAGTGAAAAATAATTCCGCATGTTGATTGAATCTTATTGGACTAAATTCTGAAAATCAGGCATCTCCTGGCTACTTTTTGTAACAATTATATCTCCATCTTTTCCCGCGTATCCAGTAGTGCAGTCTGGGTGCCAAAAACATGCAATACATCTCCCGTCCGAAAATAGGTCTCTCCGTGGGGTATGTAAAAGGTTTTGTCCCGCTTAACCATCATTAAAATAGCATCTTTATGAAATGGGATTTCTTTCAACTGACGTCCATCCACTTCCTTGTTTGTGATTTGCACTTCCTCCACACTGAAATTGTCAAATGATTCCACCAGGGCATGGTAGGTGGTGGGACGCAGGATCAGGTTTTCGAAGGTAGTGGCTACCACCCCGATGACGTCAATGGTTTTAACACCCAATGTTTTTAATTGATGCTCAATCGCGGAGGTACTCGATCTGGTAATGATGTTATCATGCATCAACTCATTCCGCAGCATTTTTGAGATTTTGTAATTGCGATCGGGCGATCCGGTTTCCACGATCACAAAATCTGTTGAATGCAGTTTAAGTTTGTGATAGGTTGCGATATTTTCACCATCGGCATGCAGGCATTGCAAGCCTTTGTTTTGGATATCTTCGGCCCGGGTCGGGTCAATCTCAACCAGGATTGATTTTTTACCATGCATGGTCAGCCTTCTTGCCAGAAGAACTGCAGTACTGCTGCCACCAACGATAATCGTTTTATCGCCGGTGAGTAAATTGACCGGTGCCAAACCATTGAATATAAAGGGAGAGGAGAAACAGGTGATGATGGCCATAATGATAAAACTGGCATTAATTCCCGGTGTAATTACGCCCATTTCCAATCCAATGGATGAAGCAGCAATGATGAGGCTTAAACGTGAAGACATCAGAAATCCTCCGGCGACGGCTTTTTTAGTGCCGAACTGAGATTTCCAGAGAATGGATGGAATGATCTTGACCAGGAATAGCGTGATCAATAGCAACGCCAGGAAGCCAAACAGGGATTGGTCGAACTCTTTTAAGGCACTGGGATCAAATTCGACACCGACCATAATGAAAAATATCGGGATGAAAAAACCATACCCCATGCCGTCGAGCTTTAGGAGCATCACGGAACGTTCTCGGTGAAGCATAGAGGACAGGATCAATCCAATCAGGAAAGCCCCGAGCAAAACGGCTTCTTCGTCAATGAATTGGGCGACTACCACAAATAACATGATCAGCAAAATGCTACCCCGGATGCGAATCTGTGAGGCCGCGTGGGATAGCTGGAAAGCCAGTTTTTTCATGACCGGAATATTTTTCAAACGGTTTCCGATCAGATAAGCCAGGATAAAAATGACAAATAAACCCAGGATGTATAATAACTCAATTTGAAAGCCATTTTTAATGATAAAAGCGGTAAACGTAAACAGGATAATGCTAAGAATATCTGCAATAGCCGCAGCAATTATGATCATTTGACCATAGTGATTTTTTATCTCATCCCGTTCTTTTAGCACCGGAACTACGATGCCAACGGAGGTCGTCACCATAATGAGCGCGAAATACCAAAGGTGTGGAATGTTGATGTACTGGGCTAGCAGCAAAGTGCCTGTATAGGCGAGAATGATAGAAGAGAGAAAATAAACCAACCCGACGAGCAGCGGATTTTGAATAAATTGTTTGTATGAAAATCGCTTGCGGGGGAGGGAGGCCAGAATCTGATCCACATCTATCTCCAATCCGCCAAGAAACATCAAAAAAATGAACCCCGTCAGCGCAAAGTATTCGAGGATCCTCATACTCTCGTGATCGATATCCTGAAGAAGGAATTTCCCGATAAAATACCCAAAGAGGATTTCGAAAATAACCGAGGGGATTTTTTTAAGCTTGAATAAGGTGAGTAAGATAGGGGTGCCCCAGGCTATCGCGGCTACTACCAATAGCGGGAAATAGTCAAAATGAAAAGAAATGTTTAATAACATGAAATTGGCTGGCTTGGATGCTTAAGATAGTGATTATTGTAAGAATGGTGGACGCATGGACAGGTGGAATGGGATGGCATGTCCGTCGGAAGCGGAAGCAACCTGCTCTTCGATATCAATGGATGAATTATAAACGATCGGTAGATTGGAGCTTTGGAATGTTCCCGGATGATCGGAGCGTCCGGTGCGCTATAGCTATGGCCGGTAATAAAATAGGCTGACCGGAGTCAGCCTATTAGGTGTTAAATGGAATGTGAATCAATCACCGGACACAAAGACCTACGGTTTTACTGGAATGTCTTCCGGTATGCGTGCTGTCGATAATGGTTCGGTCGTAGGCAGTGACGCCGACGTAGTAACCACATTTCTTCGTGGTGACAGGAATCGTAAACGTCCATGGATCACCTGAAACTCCGGTTGGATTGGTGGCTATCCCCGCAGGAATTTGGGTTATGGAAGGTCCCGGTATATTGGTATACAATGAATAGGATTTAAAGAAGCCGACTGGTGACCGGGCAACAAAAGTGCCGTTTAGCGCATCACCGGGTTGGTAATCCTGACAATTGCCTGAGCCTGGGCCACCGGCAGCCGATATGCTGATATCAGCCATCGCATTGATCTTGTTGATGCGGATTCGGTGGATGCAGACGATGGTTGTTCCCTCGACCTGCAACCTTACTTCCCAAAGACCGCTTTCAGGGGCATTCCACCATGCCAGTATGTCATCGATGTTTTGGTAATCGGATAGATAGTCAAAATAACCATCGCTGTGTGGGTAATGCATGTTGCCGAAACCCATTCCATTGACGACCCGGATAGGAGTGACTACGTCCGTCCAGACGCTGCTGCTGCTCAAGTTGCGGACCGATACCTTGTATCTTTTACCCAAATACGGTATCCCCTGGACTACAATCCTGCCGTCAAAAGGACAAGGTCTTCCCAAACTATCCGGAGTAAGGCCGTTTAATGCAAACTTTGCAGTTGATGTGGTCAGTCCGCTGATTGCATTGATTTCTGAAGTAGGGATGCCTCCTAAGACAGCGATACAGGAGTCTCCACCTTCCGACTTAGGTTTCAGTTGGACGTATTCATCTAACCGGTTGCCGTAAGTATTCAGCTCTTCCGGATTCGTTGTGGAGGGTGCCGTAACCCAGGACAATACTGCACGGACCTTTACCACGTTGGTATTGGAGCACTGCTTTCTGAATTTTTCCAGGTTTTCGTATAAAGACACGGAATAACAAATCCCGCCTTTATCAATTTGCCTTAGGTTGTGTACTTCAACCGCGCTGGTTCCAAGATAGGTCCACTTGCAATCGTCGTTCCAATCGGCCCAGAATGCAATGTATTCTTTGCCTCCTTGATGGCATAGATCTCCAACATATCCGTAGGGACGTTTGATTTTAAAAGTTGCCGTAAGCCGGTTTAAGTTGTAATCCAATCCCAGACAGGTCAATTCCTCGTAGGAAACATCTGCTTTGGTTTTTTCATAATTATCCAGGATGGCCAACAGGTTAAATTTTGGCAATAATTGGAATTTACGCTGTACCGTGGCAAATAGTTCCGGGTTGTTTTTTACGGCAACCAGTTCCTGGGAAACCAAGCGAAGTGTATCCAGTTCGCGGTTTTCTTTCTGCGCCAGTTCTACGGCCTCGGTCCAATCCATTTCTTTGGGCAAATAGGTCTGTAAGCTGATGGGGTTTTCCAGCTCTCCAGTCTCAAGATTGACCAATTCCGTGAGTTGGTTGACGGTTAAGTCAGGGTTCAATTGAGCTTTGGTCAGTAGGTTTGGAATAAATGAGTCTTTTGTCAGGTCCAGATCCGGAATGGTAAAATACCAGGGCTTGATCTGGATCTTACAGGTTTGTGAATTACCCCATACCGGCGGATAATTTACATTGTTGGGCGGAATGGGAATACTCCAGGAAAGAATCACTTTGACCTGTGGAAGAATTTCTTTTTTACAGCTATTCCGCTTGACATCCTGGAGCCGGATTGTTGCCGTATAACTAACCGGTTTTGTTGGCTTGCCAGCACAATCTTTTTGGGTGGGGATGTCATGCACATTGACCGAGACACTTCCCTGATCCAACCAGCCGCTGCCATAATTGATGAAAAATCTCAAATGTTCGTATGAGCCTGCGGTGCAAAGTGGCCCACTGTATCCAAATTCTCTTTTCACTTCGAAAGTGGCGAATAATTTATTTGTATTTGGATTATATCCGACGCACTTTAATTCTTCGTAATACGTATTGCCGGGTTTTAATTCCGTTCCGGCTAATTTTAATTCTGTATCCGCAAGTAATAACTTGGGATTGGAAGCTAATAATTTTAGAATATTGCTTCGCTCATTAAAAAAGGCCGCTTTGTCGATTTTGACGATTTTTTCTGTTGCCATAGTATTCGATTTATTGATTAATTAATGGAAAAAAGGGCTTGCTTTGCCATGTACAATGGTAAAAGGGGTGGCTTTCCCTGACATCGAATTCAAGGAATAATCGGATGAATTAATGCATTCAGCCAGTCAGTGATTACTACTGTAGCGGTGATTTCCCAGCTTGGCGCTGAAATTCCGTTTAAGTGTTCAGCCTTCTATTAATGGGCTTGTGGCAATACGTTCGAATGTAGTCTGGTAAATTGCTTTAATGTATTTACCTGTATGTTGTGGTGAAGTTATTATGAAAGTGCTGCTCTGTCAATTAATAATCTCCTGAATCTCCAGGGGGTTTTTCCCCTTTAAGAAAATTGACGATGAAATAAGTCTGTTTCCTATAATTCCGTTCAGGGAGATCGCAGGCCTAATCCTCTAATCCTTTGCCCGCTAATATTTGCGGTATCCATTTTTCCACTCTTGCTGCCCGCGTTTTGCTTTGTTTGGCCTGGGAGAAATAATACAGATATCCCCGTTGTCTACCAGGGGTAAGTGCGTCAAATGCATCTTTTAGCGCAGGCATGGCTTCCAATTTCTGCTGGAATTCCTCAGGCATTTGGTATTCAGTGGTTTTTTTAAACGCAACTTTTAAACCGGCCTTTTCCACTTCTATAGCCTGGTAAATATACATTTGCAGCGTTGGGGCGAGCTGTTTTATCTGCTCCAGGCCGGAGAAACGTATTTGCCGGGCAGACTGGACATTTTCCGTTTGTTGAATTAAAAGGTTGTGGGTGTCCTCCAAAAGAGCGCCTTTAAAAAACAGCAAGGCACAATATTCCTTAAAGCCATGGATCACGACTATGTTTGCCCCCTGATAAGTATAACAGGGGTGCATCCATTTAAAATCTTCCGTTAAATCACAGTCAAGAACAATTGCTCTCAATGCCTCAAACTCTTCGCGCCATTTTTTGGCTTTTATCAGGAAAGCATCTACTTTATTCATGATCTGTTGTTTTTTCGTCTTCCGCTAAAGAATCAATTTACCTCGGAAACCGCGTGCCGCATAATAGGATTCGGCGCCATTATGGTACAGGAAGACTGTATCGAAGCGACGATCACAGAACAAAGCACCCCCCAATTTCCTGATCCTGGCCGGAGTCGCAACCCAACTCGAGGTTTTTTGGTCAACGGCATCCAATTGCTGGAGGGCCCGGTATTCTTCTTCCGTCAAGAGATGAATTCCCATGGCTTCGGCCATTTCCATGGCACTATCTTTTGGCTTGTGCTCTTTTCTGGATTCCCAGGCTTCCAGGTCATAACACAAACTTCTTCTTGCTTTAGGACTCTCCGGTGAACAGTCGTAGAAAAGGAATCCTCCGGTTTCAGCGTCTTTGCCAATGACGTCCGGTTCGCCTCCGGTGTCTTCCATTTGGAAGAGTGACCACAGCTTCTGGGGATTGGCTTCGAGCTTCCGTTGTATTTCCATCCATTCCAATCCAGGATGCCGGTGCATATTTTTTCTGAAGCGGGCTTGCAATGTCTGCAACAGGGTAGTCTTTTGTTCGTCTGATAGTTCTGGATGCGTCATTTCAATTCTTTCTGGTCTCTCTGTTGGAAATCTATTTTTTTTTCTCTCGTCGTATCTAGTGTAATGGATGTAGGCGCAAACGGCCGTAGGCTACAAAAATACATACCATTGCAACGACCAGCCAATAGATCAGGTGATTAAAATCGGTTGCCCCGGAGGCCAGGAATACGATAGAAAAGTAGATCATTTCAGCGGCAATTGCAAAAGCCGCCGCCGGTACCAAGCGACCAAATCGTTTGCTGATTACTGGTAAAACCAGAAAGATGACGGCGATGATTTCCAGTACGGACAATCCCATCCAGACGCGATGTGGGATTGACGAAAGGGGCGCAACGGTTTGTTCGGAGTTGGAAAATTTCCAGATCGCGCCCATTAAGGTGTGTATGGCAAGCAGCGCTAGCAGTATCCATAATGCAATATTCATTTTGATTTAAATTTCAGGTGATTGATATATCGAAGGGATTAATTGCCATTTGGTTCTGTAAATATTTTTTCCAGCCGGTTATGAGCCATGTTGATGCCTTGGGCAAAAGGCATTTTTAACAGTTGGTCGCGGACCGTCACGGATTTAAAAACCATTTGCATCTGTAATTTGCTGGTTTGTTCCGTTAAGGCTTCAAACTCCAAAAATTCAAGCTGTACCGGAAAGGGAGTGTTTTCCATTTCAAAGGTGCGGGTGATTTTATGGTTGGGAACCAGTTCGTGGACGACACCGCTAAACAGGTGTTTGTTACCCATAGGGTCGGTGGTTTCAAACTGATACCCTCCTTGCCGTTTGTTTTCCAGTTTGAGGACTTTGGTGTTCATCCATTGTTCGACAATCTCGGGCTCAATGTAGGCCTTGAAAAGTAGTTCGACGGGAAGTTCAAACGTGCGGGTGATCAGGATTTCCTGCTTGCCTGCTTCTGCGTGTACTTGGGTTTTACGTTCCATGCGGATTTATTTTTTAAGTTGATGGCTTTTCATGATGGATTCCAGTTTATTAAAGCGGTCATCCCATAGCATCCGGAAAGGTTCGATGAAATCAGCGATCTCTTTCATTTTTTGAGGATTGAGCTGATAGTAGATTTCCCGTCCCTGTTGTTCCTGGTTCAGGAGCTCACATTCGGTGAGAATTTGCAGGTGTTTGGATACGGTTGGGCGGGCTGAGTCAAAATTCGAGGCGATTGCACCTGCTGTCATGGCTTGGGAAGCTACCAGGAGCAGGATAGCCCGGCGGGTCGGGTCGGCGATGGCCTGAAAAACATCTCTTCTTAACAACATTATGTAGCCATTTGACTACAAATATATATGTAGCTATTTGACTACGCAAATTTTTGCGCGTAAAATTTCACAAAGCAGTAAGGCTTTTCAAGGTGAGTGCTCAGCTATGAAGTCTGCCAGATAACTCCCAAAATGGCCACGGACTCATCTTGTCAAGCGATTGAGGAAACCAGCCCGTATTCATGATTCTTCAATGGGAGGCATTCCAAACCAATCACACACCAGTTTCACATTTCATCCTGAATTGGTTCAGGAAGCAATATCCAGAGACAAGCCGCGCTTATTCAACTTTATCTGCAGAAATTTTCATTCCCAATGTTAGTTCTACAGCGGTGACCTCTCCTGCAGAATCCCTCACAAAGTCGACTAATGCATCAATATTCTTGCCGCAAAATTTATCCGTATCGTAACAGATCAATTCTTTCTTGTCACCTCCCACCTGACCAAAGAGCTTGTCTTCAATTCGCACAACTTCAAACACAAATTGACCGGGAACCTGATATTTGCCAACATAGCTATCCAAAGCCGGGATATCGATAGCTTTGGTGACGTATCCTTCCATGGGCTGCGTGAATTGCCAGGTGGTTTCGCCATCCAGGGACAAATGGGTGAATTTTGCAAGGGTATCTTCGAAATTGAATTTTAATTGGTTCAGACTACCAGCTAAAAGAAACAGGTTATGGGCAGTTGGAATTAATTTTATTTTATCTCCTCCTTTAGTAAAATACATCAAAGCATTATCATGCAGGGCAACGCGCACTTCAGATCCTTTATTTTGATATATACCCTGGAAATGATCCAATTCGTCTTTCGTCAGATCTATTCCTTGTTCAGGAAATGATCGGTTCATTAAAGCTGCTCCAATTTTTGAGGTCGGCAGTTCTATGTCCCGGTTGCTGTCGCTATTGGTAAAGGCTGCAATAAAAAGTTCTTTTTCAGGGATATAAATCATCATGGACGTAAATCCATTAACGATTCCATCGTGTTTAATGGTTTTAAGCCCTTGTAGCATACCGATTTGCCATCCAGTGGAATACCCGGTTGAATTTCCGTTCGGCAATTGGTGCGGTTCCTTAATGATACTAAGTAAAGGTAAAGGGATAACTGATCCGGTCATCACCGCCTCATTCCAGAGCGCTAAATCACTAAGACTGCTCACCATGCCGCCTGCAGCAAATGGTATTTTCATATTGATCGGATCGGCTTCAACATATTTCGCCTGGTGTCTGGAATACCCTGTACAAACAGGTTCACGAAAATCAAGGTATTCAAAACCAGTATGCTGCATATTTAATGGTATAAAGAAGGAGGTGCGCAGGTAATCTTCGTAGCGCATATTGGAAACGACTTCAATGATTTTACCTAGCAGGATGTAACCCAGATTGGAATAATAATAGTCCTGTCCGGGAGGGAATCTTAAGGAAGCATTTAAGATCATTTCCAGGGCATTATCGGGATAATTAATTGTCTCGAAATCAGTGGCATTAAAATCAGGGATATCGGACTGGTTTCCTAATCCGCTGGTATGATTTAACAACTGTTGAATGGTTATGGTTTTGTCCGGATTTTGAATGGGTAAATAATGATTAATCGGATCATTCAGGGACAGCTTTTGTTCTTGAAATAATTTCAAAATAGCCATGGCCGTAAACTGTTTGGTAATGGATCCAATTCTGAATACCGAATTGGTATTTAACATTGACCTGGTAGACACATTACTTAACCCAAACGCATGCTCGTAGATTACCTTCCCTGATTCCGTTGCAAGTACAGCCATCCCTGGTCCATCCTCCTCCACGTAGTTGGACACTATTTTATTAATTTGATCCTTAGTGGATTGTCCATACATAAGGATAGGGAAGACTAATGCCAGAAAGAAAAGAGTGGTGAATAAAGATTTCATGTTGAATTATTTCGATAATGTCAATCAATTGATACCTCAAATTTGAAAGCATGCCAGCAGAACCTTCAAATAAAATTTTGGATGAGGACATCTATTCTTCAATGCCAGATGTATGCTTGTGACACATGCTATACAGAAAAGGTTACAGGCTATGCAATAAATCTGGCCAGAATCAACATTAAGCCGAATTTTTAATGCTAGTCCGGTGCGGAGATTTACTCTTGTCAATGATCTCTTTTTAATCACATTTTCATAACATACACGTTAAGCTTAAACTAAACCTGTTACCTGTTTTAACTTCCTAAGCCAGAATAGCCTTAATAGTATTAGTAGGGATGTTTTCCTGCCAACTTGACTAAATACTGAAGATATGAAAAGGCTAATCGTTACAACGCTATTATCCGCTATGGTTCTTGTGGCCGCCCAGGCGCAGTACGCCTACGATGATCGCACCGGTTACGACGGTGATTTTTTCAGCCTGGAAGGTGCCATTGAAGTATTCAAAGCTTCCAGGTCACTCAGCGACTTCGAGCGGCGTATCAACTCCCAGGATTCTTACATCAATAATCTGGATCTGGACGGTGATGGAAGGATTGACTACATCCGGGTAGAGCATCGTAGGCAGGGCGACTACCATGTGGTCATACTGCAGGATCCGGTAAGCCGCTACGATGTACAGGACGTGGCGGTCATTGAAATTGAACGGACGGGTGCTCGCAGTGCATTGTTGCAGATCATTGGAGACGAAGATCTTTATGGCCCGGAAGTGATTGTAGAGCCGTTTGAAGGAAGTCGATCCGTCGGCAACGGTGAGTACATCTCCGATAATTATGTAAATGTTTATTATTGGCCAATTGTACAACAAATCTTTGGCCGAAACTATGTGGTCTACGCTTCTCCATATCGTTGGCAATATTACCCGACCTGGTGGGTGAGCTGGAGACCCTTTACCTGGAATATCTACATCAACAGGATCAGGCCTTATCGCCGATATTGCCGGGTAGTTCATTATTACCGGGCGCCTCGTGTCCATTATTTTTATACGCCTTATCGCCGGTACAGCCACGATGTTCATGTCAGAAACCAACGGGTAAGGGAATATCAGGGGCGGAATCATCCCGGATACAATAAGCCTTCTGGTAGAGATAATCCTGGTCGTCTACGGGCGGATACGCAACAGGCAGATCCTCGCCGGGAAGTGAACCGGAATCAGGAACGCCCAAGGCATGAGGTGCCTGAACGTGCTCAGACGGATCGTCAACGCGTGGAGACCCAACCCAGAGAAAGGACCTCAGCGCCACAGCGAAGTACTGCTCCGTCGCCACGCCAGTCTCAACCAAACTACCGGACGCAGCCATCACAAAGGTCAACGCCTAATGTCAACAAGCCCCGGAGTTCTGGCTCGGAGATAAACCGTAATTCCAATCGAACGACTACTTCGAAATCTTCCGAATACCGCAGCAACAATAATTCTGCTCGGAAAGAGACCGGTCGTTCCGGATCATCGGTGCAATCGCCGAGAAAATCCAGTACGCAGCCATCGCAGCGAACGATGAAACCGATCAACAAACCGTCTGCCAATACCCGGAAATCGACCGGTACCAAGCCAAAAATGAATACAAAATCCTCCTCAGGCAGCAACCGAGCAAAGCCCAGTAGCAAAACGACACCTTCAAGGAAATCACACGGATAGCAGGACGGTTTAATTTTATCAGGGTGTTGGTTCGAGGAATTTACTTAACGGATTCCAGGATCAACACCCAATCTTTTCCATCGCCAGGAGGACCAGCCGGTTCGAATACACGGGTTCCAGCGTTTTCATATTGACCAATCGTGGTGATTTCGCCATTGCGTGGATTGAACCATTTTGCCAATACCTGATTTCCAGCCAGCTTCCCCATGATAACTGCTACCGAGCTGCCATCATAAGTGTAAACGAAAGCAAAATTTTTACCGCGGGTAGCCGCCTGATAAGCATACTTCGGTCTTTCAGGTTCCACCAATATGGATTGATCCGGAATACGATCAAAATACGATTGAGAAAGCATCAGCTCTTTTAGATGTTTCATTTGCGTAGCGCCGGGTGCCTGAAGCGCTTCATCCCAGTATTCCCGTACACTAAAGGCTGGATGGTTATCGCCTGGTTTATGCATTTGCATGATGGCATTGTGGCCATAAGTGAAGCCACATCCACCTGAAAACACCGACCAATAAGCGTATCGGCGTACATCATCTGCATTCCAGTAAGGTTGATTCCCATCATGAAGGCCATGTGGAATTCCTTCGTAGGAAGGCTCCCCGTCAAGCGTAGGTTTAACGGGCATCCGGACATAATCATCCCGGATGTATTTCCAATTATCTTCCCCGTAAGACTTGTCACTTCTATCTTGCTCGTAGCTCTGATGCCCGGATTGAAATTCATTGAGGTCAAGCCAATCGGCTTCATGATACCACCAGGATGAACTTGTCCTGCCGAATGGATGAAATGTGATCAGATGGCGGGAGTCGTTTTTGCGTATGGTTTCGCCCATGGCTTGCCAAATCTCGGCGTGGGCATCCCCTCGGATATCACCTCCATTAATCCAGATGATGTTTGATTTTGAGCGGTATCGACGGACGAGCCAGGTCGTATATTCGACGGCTTGTTGCGCAGAAATGTTTCCTGATTTTACAATATCACCCCATATGGGGACCAGCGCAATGTAAATACCTTTTTTACCTGCCTCACGGATCACGTAATCCAGATGATCCCAGTAGTCATAAGCATCCGGGTCATCCGGATTATTGCCTTTCGTGCTGTTGGGGGTGATGATTGATTGATGGATTAGTGCGGAGTCACCATAATAATTTGTCACATTCAGTTCATGGAGAACCATAACCTGGATTACATTAAATCCTTTGTTCGCGCGATCTTGCAGGTATCGAATGGATTCTTCCCGGTTGAGCTTCGAAAACAACAACCATCCGGTATCTCCCAACCAGAAAAATGGTTTTCCATTACTTGTTTGCAGGAAATGGTGATTGGACTCTGCGACCGCAAGGCGAGGCAATCGTTGTGCCTTGACGGTTACCAGAAATGGGAACAGTAAGACAATCAGACCCAGACGCGTGTTATATTTCATGATGATCATTTAAGATTCAATTGGTCCTATTTGATTGGCAGATGCATTATCCCACAACCAACTTGTTTATTCTAGCGATACCGATAGAGGGAAACCCGCTGAATACCTGTTGCTCCGGCAGGTAGTCGGACATGCCTGCCCTGATGCGTCTGATCTCCGTTCAGATGTCGCGTGATGTGCCATTTGTCTCCTTCAAAACGGCCTTCATCCACTTTCAGAAGACCTACCCGCTGCGTCGCATCATCTTTTATTTTGAAGGTGATCACAACGCCTGTCCCGGCAATAAAAAATGAATCTTCGCCTGTCTGAATGACGGCCACACTGGTGGTAGGCCAGTTTTCAGTGGTTGCTCCGGGAGTCCAGGGAAGGGTGTAATCGTGGCGGCAGGTAAGTTCATAGTTCCCCATGAAAAGGATCGACTCCTGATGAGCCTTATCCAGGAGGACACCGTCCACCTTTCCATGCGCGATGGCCTCTGAAAGCAATGGACTGATGTTTTGGATCATGCCAAATAGGTCACTCAAAGGCTCATCCCCCGGATTGGTTTTTGATTCGATGGAGAATGGTGAAAATCCCAGACCATGATAATGAGCAATACTAAAAAGCGCTTTGGCAGAAACTGTTTCGTCAAAGCGGTGTTCCGGAACAAATAAGATGTTTTTTTGTCGGGTATACCGGTCACACCAAAGTTGAAAATCCGGAAAATAAAAATCCGGAGCTAAAAAATCCAGATTTGGTGCTGCTGCCTGCCAGATATCCATCAGATGAGGTAGCGGTCCGGCACTCGGATATTGACCGGGTTCCCATCCGGGCCGGTTAAGGGCCGCGTTGACATAGAGTGGTAAGGGGTATACCGCTTTGGCTGTCCTGGCAAGTTCATTAACAAAGCGCGCATAGTGCCAGGCCATGAATACTTCATCTGTTGCCTTACTTTGTCCGAACACTTCTTCCCAGGTGCCGTGATTCTTCAATCCGTTTGCCTCCCAAAAGGTAATCAACTCCGGCACCAGCTGCTCCTTTTTGGTTGTTAGATAATTCATTAATTCTGAAGGCACCGGAGATTTGAAAGCCCGTTCTGCAAGTTCCTGATGATCTCTTGCAGAGGGTAACATGCCTATCTCATTTTCGACCTGTACCATGATCACCGTATGCTCGCTCTCATCAGTCTCTTTGAGGAATGTCATGAATGCCTGCAGTGCATTTTGATCTGCGGCAAGCGCTTCAGCACTGAAGCAGCTTAATATTTCCTGACTTATCCCTTGCTCGTCCTGTGCTCGGGGAAACCGGTTCTGATCCAGTTTGACCCAGGAAGGCGCATGACTGGACATGGAGTTTTTCCACGCCCCGAACCACAGGAAAATAATTTTCATTTGGTATTGTCTGGCTTCCAGAATCAGTTGCCGGTACAAGCTGAAATCAAATTTCCCTTCCTGTGGTTCGACCAGTTCCCAATAGACTGGTGCCAGTACGGTATTCAGGTGGAGGGCCGCCAGATCCGGCCAAACCGATTGCATGTTTTCCAGCGTGGTAGCGGTAGAATTTCCAAGTTCTCCGCCGCAAATGAGATATGCTTTCTCATCCACATACAGTTGGGTGGCGGTCTGGGATTTTACAAGTCGGGGAAGTTGGGCCTGACCAAATGTAGTCAACGACGGAAATAAAAACATGACCCAGGAATATTTCAAGATGTGTCGAAGCATTTTCTGGCATTTGATAGTGTATAAATAGGGAATTGAAATAAGGTCCCTGGAACCTCCTCAAGATACAAATCAGCGGATAATCCCCCGGGGGACTGACTCTTATCCTTGCAAGGACAAATGAAGCGCTGTCCACCAGATGTCTACCGGGCTTTTTTTTCTCGTGAGCACCTATCGACTAATTTGCCTGGAATTAAAAGAATTAAATACAACAGGATGAAGAAATTCCAAAAAACTAAAAACATGTTGTTCATTGGCTTGACTTTATTACTTACAAGCCTGGTAAGCAGGAACTCATTCGGTCAGTCATTAGCCTTGTCGGTTGGTGCGTCAGCGGGATATGCTCCGTTGTTGAATTATGGATCAACCGCAAAATCGGGTGTCGATCTGGCTGTATTCGCCGATCTGGAATACGGTCATTTAATAGGAAGATTACAGTTTACTGATGTGCTTACCGGAACCGTTAACAGCAGTAGCCTCAAGAGCGGTTATGGCTTCCATGGAGCTCTGGGGTATAATGTTCCGGTTATGGACCAATTATTTATACCTTTTATGTTGACTGCGGGTATTGGAATTATCAGTTACGTGCCCTATGGAAGTACGGGTGATCAATTTGATGCAGGTCCCCAATTTGGGCTTACGATTTCACCTTATTATAGGATCACCGATCGGTTGAGCCTGCAGCTGGCAGCGCGTTATATCCACGGATTTACCGTTGATAGCAGAAGCAGCCCGATACATCTAGCAGATTTACAGGTTGGTGTGAGGTATACGCTCGGTCAAAATAACTAAAAAGGCAGGGCGCCGAATTCAATACGCGTTTTTAACGGTATCCGCGGTTGTAAATGGTTCGGTTGGTCACCGATTCACCTCCAAAGACACCTTCTCTGGTGGTTTCGATGACCAGTTGTGGCTCCCAGGGAGTGCCGGCTGCCGGTTGTAACCACAAGGTTTGAATCACAATTGCGCTGCTCCACTGTCTGGTAGCAGGATTCTGACAGGGATATTCTGACCGGATTACCAGGCGATTTTCTGCCCAGGAAGTCCTTGAAAGGATAGCTGGCATTGATCGACCCATAGTAATGTTATTAGTCGATGTATTTCCATCCAGGGCAAAGCGATATCTTACCAGAGGCTGTATTTCTCGCGGCAGAAATTCGACGCGTTCAATGATCACTTGATTGTTTTTTTGGAGGATAGATATTTTGTTTCCCCAGCCGCTTCCAAGATCGGGAACCGGGGGGCGAAAAAGCCGGCCGAGTGGTGATCTGGAATCAACGATCGCAGTAGACCACGACCCCGAGAAGTCGGGATCAGGCAAGGCAGGCCCTCGCTTTGTCAACGGTTGTCGATCGGTTCGGGTATAAACCATAACCGGCTGGCCGGTGCCCGCAGGGGCAGGTTGATAAGGATCTTTAGCCGAAGCAGGGACCCTTGGTTCCTGGATAAGGGATAATTCGTATTCTTTCACGATGCTGTCTATCACACCGATGACCCAGGGATAGTAATCCTTAACATCAATTTCTTCCCGAGGATCCACCCGTAAGTCAAATAACCGGACCAGGTTATCAGGATCCGGATCAGGTAATTCTGTCTGGAAATAATACCACAATTTCCAATCGTGCCATTTTACAGCCATCAGTTGACCCGTCCCGTTCATGTAGAGAACCGCATCACGATTTGAGTTCTTTTGTTTTCCCTCCAGGAAAGGCAATTGGTTTTTACTGTCGATTATGCGATCCGAGGGCACGATTTCGGGATGTCCGGTAGCGGAAGCAATCGTGGCAAATAAATCAATTTGATGCACGATCTGATTGGATACCTGGCCGGCAGGGATATGGCCTGGCCAGCGCCTCAGACAGGGTGTGCGGACGCCGCCTTCCATTGCTGAATTGTAATAGCCTCGCCAGGGGCCGGGTGAGCCGCGCCAGGGTCGACGCATTTCCGCTCCATTATCGGTGCACCAAATCACCAGGGTATTTTCTTCCAGTCCAAGCTGCCGGATCGCGTCCAGAATTAATCCTGTATTGTAATCGACATCAGCCATGGCGTCGCCGACATCGCCGGCGTCCGTCTTTCCAGCCATGTCCGGGTGAGGAAGCGCTGGTAAATGAAGTTGCGTCATCGGGTAATAAAGAAAGAATGGTTTATGTACAGATGCCTGCTCCTTCATAAATTGCACTGACTTGACAGCCGCTTCCCGGTCCAGGGTACGCCGGGTCGATAAATCAAAAGGCTTTACCCGGTGCGATGTGCCTCCCATTGCACCCTCCCAGATGTATGGGACTTCATTCGCTGAGGTGTCGAAACCTTCCATTGAAGTAAACTGTGACAAGTGGCTGGTACCGGGAATCCCATACCAACGGTCAAAACCTTGCTGCATCGGTTCTTTTTTGCCCAGCCAATCAGGGCCTCCCATGTCGTACTTGCCAAATAGCGCCGTTGCGTAGCCAATGGAGTGCAGCGCTTCGGGAAGGGTCTTTTCCCAGAGCATCATGCCATTAAAATAATTCTCTCCTGTCCGGGTCGCATACCTGCCGGTTATGATGGCCGCCCGCGATGGGACGCACGAATATTCCACGTTAAAATTCGTCAGCCGGATCCCTTCCTGTCCGATGCGATCAATATTCGGGGTTGGGACATTTCGGACACCGCCATAGGACGCTACCTCACCAATTCCGAGATTATCCGGAAAGATTAAGACAATATTAGGCATCTGTTGTGCCTCACTAATGGTTGCCAAAAATAGGAGGATGCCTAACCAAATAAATCGGGAGATACGCATAGCTTAACGTTGAAATAATGCTGCAATGGTTTTGTTTTTAATGGAATAATAATGGCGCGAATTCCTTCAAATTGTGACGCCAAGTGATGAAAGTATGGCCTGCCGGATAATCCGCAGTTTGGTATTTAATGCCATTTTCATCCAAAAGCTGTAAGGTGTTTAGCCCATTTTGATAGGCAATATCCTGCTGGCCTCCCATGGCTATCCAGAACAGCTTAAGCTCATTGATGGCGGGATTTTTCAACGCTTCACCATATTCCTCCCGAATGGTCTTTAATTGCTCGGGAAAATATCCTGTACTGAGGGGAAGGACATAAGCAAAAACATCCGGCCGGAACAACGCAATGTTAAGTGCCTGCAGTCCACCCATCGACAATCCGGCGTAAGCTCTCGAATCGGGTGTCTTACCTGTCCGGTAGTGCATCTCAACATAGGGGATGATGTCATGGAACAACTGATTGTAATAAGGGTCCTTTGCAACCCCCGGATCCAGGTGGAATCCCGGTTCAGGATGCTCCATAGGCATGACGATCAGCATCGGCTTTACTTTGCCATCTGCGATTAAATTATCCAGGATGAAGTTCGCCCGGCCCGCTGTTGCCCAGGAAGCGTCATTGTCACCACCTCCATGTTGTAAGTAGAGGACAGGTAATGGCCCTGCCATTTGTTCGTAACCAGGTGGCGTATAGACATGCATGCGTCCAACATTTTTCATCGCGGAAGATGAAAACCAGACCATTTCCAATTTGCCGTGCGGGACATCACGGATGGCGCAATAATCACTTTCCGGACCAGGAATAAAAAGAAGATTGGACAATCCATATTCACCTTCCTTGGATGCCGGATTTTTTGGATCGAAAGTCTTTACATCATTTATCCGGTAATCATAGGTGTATAGATCGGGCTGTAACGGTCCGGTATTTATGGACCAGACGCCATTTTCAGCTTTTTTCAGGGCCAAGGGCTGATAGGATTCTAAGAAATCACCTATCACCGTTACCGATGTAGCCTGAGGTGCATAGATCTGAAAGACTACTGAATGGTCCTGCAGGATCCGGAAGCATTGCAGGGTGTCATTTGGCGAAGAGCTTCGTGGAGAAGGCTGGGCTGTAATTTGAGTACTGCAAGCCGTTAACCATAGAATTAAGGGTACAAACTTCATGACATGCTTTTTCATCGAACATTGAATATACGGTAGGGTAGTCAATTTCAGACCACAATTACCGCTTAAGAGGTCCTTTCGGTTTGTTAGTCTAATCTTGCCAATAGGATAACCCCGAAAGCTTAATCGGTATAATTTTTCTAATTTAGTATGGAACGCACGCCTTTGCAGGCTTAAATCAATTGATATGTCAGATCGAGCCTTCCCACTGTTAGTCCCAGCCTCATTTTTTCTTTTACTGATCGGTGTTTGCCCGGCCAGGTCTCAGTCTCTTTCCTTATCGGTTGGTGTAGCCGGCGGTTATGCACCACTACTTAATTATGGAAATTATCAAGAAGCGGGTGCAGAAATTGCTTTATTCGGCGATTTCGAGTACGGCCGCGTCATCGGACGTTTACAGTTTACCGACGTATTAACCGGGACGGTTGGAAACGATAAATTAAAGTCCGGATATGCCATTCACGGATCTCTGGGTTACAATGCCCCGATCACTACTCAGATCCATATTCCCATCATGTTGACTGGAGGAGCCGGTTTCGTAAAATATTCCAATAGCGTAGGAATAGGAGACAATACTTTTTTTGATGTCAGTCCGCAGATTGGACTTACTTTTTCACCTTATTATCAATTGACAGACAGTCTGGCCCTTCATTTGGCATTCCGCTACATCCAGGGTTTTGCATCCGGCGAGAGTAGTTCCCCGATCATTATGGCGGATGCTATGATCGGTGTTCGTTATTCATTGTTATAATTAGCAGGCGCCAGCGGTTCATCGTATAAATAAATACCTCATTTTGGGATATGGTTGACAATGTTGTGGGAAAGAAAGGGCATCAAATTAATTGGAGATGGGGCTTGATGATCGCTTTGGCGTTTGTTTTGGATACGAGTTGTACCAACCAGGATGCCATTCAGAAAAACGAAAAGGAGGTTTCCTATTTTGCGAATTCCAAGCCTTATACCCGATGGTGGTGGTTCGCTACAAAAATCAGGAAGGAAGACCTGCGCTATCAATTGAATTGGTTCAAGCAGAACAATTTTGGCGGCGTAGAGATTGCATGGGTGTATCCGCTGTACCGCTATCAGGCCATGTACGCACGCAATTATGGCCGGCATTATCCGATAGATACGACTGCTCAGAAATGGCTCAGTCCGGAATGGACAGAAGTCGTCAAGTATACCAAAGATTATGCGGATTCGATTGGGCTGGGGTGTGATTTTACCTTTGGCAGCGCCTGGCCGGTGGCAGGATCCAACATTGATAAAGTGCATGCAACCCAGATCTATGGAGACACTTCCTTCCAGCAGCTATTGACTTTTTCATGGGCATATCCGGAAAACCAGCTGGTGATCAATCACCTGGATAGTAATGCCTTCAATCTATTTGCAGAACCAGTGGCCCAGGCGTTGAAACCTGCATTAACAGGTAGCAAATCTGCCTTATTTACCGACTCCTGGGAGATTAAGCTTAATGCGACCAATAAGATCTGGACTGCAGGATTTGGCCAGGCTTTCAGAGATACTTTTGGGTATGACCTGATTCCATTTATGGAAGCCGGGCTGGACTCCTTCCCGGATGTACGATACGATTACATGTTGCTTCTCGATCATTATGTCACTGAGGGATTTTACAAGCCATATGTAGAAGAATGCAGGAGGCTGGGGGCCTGGTCCCGGGTTCAATGTCTTGCGTCTCCGACCGACGTTATGACTACCTATGCATTGGTCGACATACCGGAGACGGAAGCTATGTTGAATAATCCGAATTACTCGCGGATAGTGAGCTCTGCGGCTAGCTTAGCGGGTAAGCAGGTCGTCTCTTGCGAAGCCTTTACCTGCGTGTATGGCTTTCCAGCCACCTATTTGAGGAAAGAGCAGACTGCGGATCTCAAGATGGTTGCCGACGCGCTTTTTGCCCAGGGTGTAAACCACCTGGTCTATCATGGTTCGCCCTACAATCCGGAGGGATCGGATACCATCGATTTTTTTGCCACTACCTATTTCGGTCCCGGGGGTAGCCTGACCGAAGAGTTGCCTGCCTTTAATGCCTATATCGAGAAGGTCTCCGGATTGCTTAGCCGGGGGAAAACCTATTCGGATGTAGCCGTTTATATCCCCTATGAGGACGGGGTTATGGCGGGGGCCTATCCTCCTGAACGCCAACGCGTGTGGGTATGGGGAGAATACGAAATGCGCTATCTGGACATGCCTGCTGAAGTATTGGGATACCATCCCTTGTGGATCAATCGTCATTTTCTGAATAAAGCTGAAGTTCAGAATGGTAGACTGGTGGTCGGTGACAAAAGCTTTTCCATACTCTATGTTGACGTGAATTATTTGGATATCAGGGCATTGGAGCGAATTGTGGCGCTGTCAAATGCTGGTTTGAAGATTTGCCTTAAGCGAGAACCCCTTCAACCCGGCAGGCAAAAATCAACCCATTACAGGTATCTTATTGAGGAGTTGAAATCGAAGAGCAATGTCGGTCCGGAATTTTCAGCAATCATGGATCATCCGCCCTTGTTAGCGGGTGAGGACCTGCCTTCCTATTGGTGCCGAGTCGATCAGGACGGATCCTATTATCTTTTTCTGGCTCAGCCAAAAGCAAGTGAGGTCGTCTATCCTGTGTACTCCGGCCAATCGTATATGGAGGTTGCAGAAATGAAGGAAGCCGTTCTTAACATCAATGGGCAGGCAATCCAATTGCACTTGAATTTTAAACCTTATCAATCGCTTCTTTTGCAAATCAGTAAGGAGGGGCAGGTCGACGTACTCGATATTTCATTCGTTCCAAAGGATCCGGTTATCAGGTCCAGGGAAGAACAAAGAATGTACTTTTAGGATCAGAAATAAAAGCAATTGAGAATTAAATCCATACCAGACATTAAACAGAAAAGCCATTTAGGTTGGAAAATTCTTGGAGTAATCTGGCTTCATCTCATTTATCCGGGAATGATGTCCGGACAGGTTTATAATATCCTGGATTATGGCGCAGTAGGCGACGGCAATACTTTAAATACGAAACACATCCAGGAGACCATTGATCAGGCTTTTGCCCATGGAGGTGGCAGGGTTTTCATCCCGCCAGGAAAATTTCTGTCCGGAACCATTTTGCTTAAATCCGGCGTAGAGCTGTTTCTACAGCAAGGCGCTGTACTATTGGGAAGCACAAACCCGGACCACTATCAGAAATTGAGCCGATGGAAGGCTTTGATTTTAGCAGACAATCAGAAAAATATTTCGATAACGGGCCAGGGGAAAATTGATGGCCAGGGCCGGGATTTAGCGCTGCATATTGACAGTTTATTTTATGCCGGTCAGATCGACAGCTCCGATTATAATTTTGTCGAGATGAGGCCGATGTATTATTTACGCCCGCAACTGATCGAATTTGTTCGTTGTACATCTATTGTGGTAAAAGGGGTTACGCTTAAAAATGCAGCATGCTGGGTGCAGAATTACAGTGAATGCAACCACCTGATTCTGGATAGTGTACGGGTGGAAAGCGATGCCTATTGGAATAACGATGGTATTGATATTTCGGATACAAAAAATGTGCGCATTACAAATTGTTGGATTAATTCTGCCGATGACGGCATTTGCCTGAAGTCTCATCTCAATGGTGCCTATTGCGACAGCATCTATATTGCTGACTGCACGGTTCGCTCCAGTGCGAGCGCGCTTAAACTCGGCACCCGGTCAAGCGGTGGTTTTAAGAACGTGCTGATCAAGAATATAAAGGTCTTTGATACTTTTCGATCGGCTATTGCTATAGAAAGTGTAGATGGCGGATTTTTGGAAAATGTGACCTTTGAAAATATCGATGCGACCAATACCGGTAATGCCATTTTTATCCGGCTGGGATGGCGTTACCAAAACAGGCCGGTAGGATATCTGAAAAACGTTGCCATCAGAAACATTAATGTTCAGGTTGCTTTTGAGCGTCCCGATTATGCCTACCAGGTTCGTGGCCCGGAGCTCCCATTTTTTCACAATACCTTTCCCAGCTCCATTACCGGTATCCCCGGGTATAAGGTCGAAAATGTGGTGCTCGAAAACATCACCATTGAATATCCGGGAAGAGGCAATAATGGCCTTGCCAACCGACCGCTTTCCCGCCTGGACGCCATACCGGAAAAAATCAGCGACTATCCGGAATTTTCCATGTTTGGTGAATTGCCGGCCTGGGGGCTCTATGTGCGGCACGTTGAAGGCCTTGAATTAAAAAACATTAATCTATCCATCGCAGAGCCGGATTATCGCCCTGCGCTGATTTTTGATGATGTCCGGGATCTGAAAATTCAGGGCTTAAAAATAGCAGGTGATCGGAAAGTCAATAAGATTATTTTACATCGGACGGACAGAGTTTCCATTGAAGATTACTCGGGTGTATTAAAATTATAATGGTTTTTAAATTTTCCCGTCATATTATGCTGTTTACTGCAGTTATTCTCATCGGATGCCGGCAGCCGGCGGCAGATGGAAGCGGTATTGAACTAAGGACAACCGCGGTAGGAGAGACGGCGACTACTTCCATTGACAGGGATACCTTTGCAGGGCAGGGTGCATTGTTGCTGACGCGTTTTCATTCTTTTGAAGTTTTTAAAAAGCATGTAAAAATTGAATATTTTAATCCAGATGGCAATGGTTATTACTTTAACCGGTCTAAAGTTCGATTAACACACCATAGTGCAGGGAAGGTGGTGGTTGGCGAACTGAATAGTGGCGTTAATGAACTTGATTTTTTAAATGCACAGGACGGAGGCTATTACGAGCGATTGTGGTTAATCCTCATTGCACCCTATGCGATCTGGGCCAGAAAAGATTTGCGCCGCGCCTTTGCGCTATCACGCAGAAGGGATGTGACCTTTGGGGAAGGCGATATTGCATTTTATGATTTGGCAGCGCGCATGATGTATGGAATTGATCCGGAGGATAAACGACAAATGCCGCCGGAAGATCTTACCGAACAGGGCTATTTAAATACATTTCTCCATGTGACTACCCAGGCATTTATTACCTCCATTTTTTCTGAAAAATTAGCCGATTTTATCGCCGATTCTCACGAACGCAGGTACATTCCTGAATTGGTGAATGGGAAGTTTTCACAAAAGCAAATTAACGACATTGCAAATGGAGCCACCGATAATTATCTGGATGTGATCAATAATGAGTGGGGACAAGAATTGGGAAAGAGACTGCGTGAAAAATATGGTATCACCCGCAGAACCTTATGGACGCCCCAGTTATTATCAGCCTATCTGAATGATGTAGAACGGTATTTCAGCTGGGCTTTCCAAATTGGCATCAGACCATTCCGGCCCGATGATGAACTAGTGGTTCGATTTACGCTTAAATTGAATTCCGTTATGAATAAAGCTCCCCTGGTCAGGTGATGTAATCCCTGTAACATAATGTTATTTTGCCAGTGATTAGCTCAAATCCTATCGCCTTTTGACGCTGATCAAGTAGTGATTTTTATCGGATTTATCAGCAGTCAATTCAAGCTCTTTGAAAAGTGCCGGTCGACCTCGAATGTTCCAGACTTGAAGCTGTTGGAGCCAGTCGGATTCCCGGACTTTGGTTTTGCCCAGGATGACTTCATCGAGGTTTGCTTCCTTTAAGCTGACGTCACCCAGACTGGCCAACCTGAGATCTGCCTGTTCTAAATTAACGCTGTCCAAAATCGTCTCGTCCAAATTTGCACCGACCAGGGAGGCGCATTTCATGGTCGCGCTCTTCAGGGTTGCTCCTCGAAGATCAGCAATGTCTAAAATGGCATTGGTCAAATCGGATTTTCTCAGCTTTGCACTTCTCAGATCACACTGTTTCAGGGTGGTCCAGGTTAATTGAGCGTTATTCAGTTCCGCCCATTGCATATCAGACCGGTTTAAGAAAGCAAAGGAAAGATCTGTACTGTCCATTTTAGCACCCCACAAATCAGCACCTTTGAGGTCGGCGTAAGAAAAGTTTGTACCTGCTAAATTGGCATCACGAAGATTGGCACAAATCAGTTTTACGCCACTGAGATTCAAGCCATGCAAGTCAGCCCTGTGGAGGTTTGCTCCGGAGAAGTCGGTTGTCGCTTTGATTTTCGCAAAAGACTGGTCATTCAGGGGCATTTTTGCTAAAGCGATCAATAATAATCCACGTTCGCGCGAGGAATCCTCCGGGTCAGGATCCAGGTATTGGTATTCTTGCGGATTAAATGCATAACTCAACCGGGATATCCTTTGTATTAATTCATCGCTGATTTCCTGGCCGGGATTGGCACGAATTTCTTCATCTACCTGATCCATTAACTGGGCCATCTGGGTCATTAATCCATTTTTGCGAATTGACTCGGAAGTTCGTTTTTGGAAGTCAGATTCCATTGCGCGAAGGCTGCCTTGTTCTTTTTGGATTTTCAACTGCTGAGATAGGATCAGGCTGCCAAGGGTAGACCAAAAAATAAAAATAATAAATGCATAGGTCCGGAAAGTGGGCAACAGTCGTTCAGTTCGCGGTCCTGAGATCTTTTCACCTTCCCGGAGGAGATGCAGCCGGCTATGGCGCTGGTACATGACAAATGCCAAAATCGCCATCAAAGCATAAATCAATAAGATCAATAAGGTCGACGTACAAAAAAAAGGGAGGGCCAGGTACGCCAGCATCATGCTTACCAGCAGAGGAAGAAGGGTGCGTGATTTTTTATTTTCCGCAATTTGCATTAAATCGATTTCCGGTTAATTCCAGTCAAAACGCGATCGCCTGAAGATAATGACAATCATTCACAAAAATAAAAAGCCAGACCTGCTGGCCTGGCTAAGTTTATTCTGTCAGCTGGTAACTAATATTCGATCCCAGCACCTTAAATGCTTAGGAAGTTTAGGTTTTCGCTGCTCCGGTCAGGATTTCTGCCAAGCGCTTGCCTACGATCCGTTCTTCTCCAGCCTGTAACATCCAGGTCGTCATATCTACCGATTCGCCTCCGCCTACCGTCTCGATGGATGGATGGCCTTTACGCAAGGCGTCGCGGACTTCATTGGGCGTCATGGCAATTTTCTCCTGATCCCAGCGAACCCGGATGGAAGGAACATGGTTGGCAATTTCAGGAACATGTATCTCGGTTTCAACACCTGGAATGTCCGCCACCGAGTCATTGATTTGTTTGATTTGGCCTTCCCAAAGTTTCCAGTCTGCTTCGTGATCTCGGGATAGATATGTCTCCAATGCAACCAGCATGCCTAGTACTTCCTCTTTATTGACCTTCATGCCACGGCCGATCGTCGATCCGCGGGGAGGCGCACTCAGACGGGCAGCTTTGACCAGGTCTTTTCGACCAAGCAACAAGCCGGCCGATTGGGGTCCGCGGATGCCTTTACCACCCGAAAAACAGACCAGGTCAAACCCCATTTTGGTATACTTCCATAAATTTTCTACCGGGGGGACATCGGCGGCACAATCGTTCATGGTCGGGATGCCGTGTTTTTTTCCAATCGCTACCCATTCCTCTGGACCGATCTGTCCATCGTTGGAATGGTAGTTCAAGAACCACATCATGGCCGTATTCTCATTAATCGCCTTTTCAAGGTCTTCCCGGGTTTCCACTTCCACGATTTTTGCCCCGGTATTTTTTATGGCGTGGTCATAGCCTACGCGATGGGACTTTTGCAAGATAACTTCCGACTTCAGGCCGGTAAAGTCATTCGGGAGCTGGTCTGCTTTTTTCGGATCCAGGCCGGTGATCACACCCGCTGTACCCAGCGTGATGGCGCTGAAGCAGCCAGCTGTCACCGTGGCATATTCGCAGTGGAGCAATTCAGCAATGCGTTCGCCCACTTTATCCTGGATTTCATCCAGCGTGACGTATTGCTTGGAAGCATATTCGATGGCTTCCACGACATTGGGGTGCATCATGCATCCGGTCAGCGCGGTGTAGGTACCAGCAGCATTGATAAAGGTCCTGACACCAAGCTCTTTAAAGAAATCACGGGATGTGCCGGTTTCTGGCTGGAGGTGAGGCTGCAGCGATTTTGGGAGAACCAATAGGGATCCTGCCACGGGCACAGCACCCATATGTTGTAATAGTTTCCTTCTGGAGATCATAATTTCTTATTTGAAGATGATAAGGATATTAATCGACGGCAGCTATACAGTCTATTTCGACCAATGAGTTTCCCGGCACTCCACCGTAGGTTGCAACGGTCGTTCTCACCGGCGGATGATCGCCAAATCGTCCCCGGTAGGCATTATTCATTGCCTGGTAATCGTTGAGGTCTGCCAGGTAGACATTAACTTTCAAAACTTTATTCATGGAAGAACCATTCTTTTCCAGCTCTTTTTGTAATTCGTCCAGGACATGATTGGTGTGTGCGGTGATGTCGCCTTCAAAATGGGCTCCTTTACCGGCAATGAATAAAAGGTTGCCGTATTTGACTGCACCGGAAAATAAAGGCACATCCTGATCATACACCACATCGCCGACGATTTCTTTGGCCGGCTTTGCAGCAGGTGTGTTTGCTTGTAAGCGTGATACGGAAGAGAGCCCGAAGATTCCCGCAGCTCCCACAGCTATCTTTTTAAATATGGATCTTCTGTTTTCTTGCATGATATTAATTTTTGAATTCGAATAATTATTCATCCTTAAGTGGGCGCTCCCTCCACCAGGTGGCCAGGGAGGAGCCGGAAATGTTCATCCAGGGACCGAAAATCGCCGGTGCCAATCCCACGGTAGCCACTTTGCCCATTTCCAGGGCTATCCCGGATGCGAGTCCGCCATTTTGCATGCCCACTTCCAGGGCGATGGTCCGGCAATCGCGTTCTTTCATACGCAGCGCTTTGCAAGCGGCATACCCCAGGGCATAACCGGCAAGGTTATGAAGGATGGCTGCAAAAAATAAGGCAATACCGATTTCCAATAAAGAATCCCTGCCGGCGGCCGTAATGATGGTTATGATAATCGCGATACCGCCCATGGAGACCAAAGGCATGGCCTTGTCCAGCCATTTGACTTTGCCATGCAGGAAATAATTGAACACTAAGCCCGCAATGATGGGGATGATGACAATCTTGATGATGCTCCACATCATGGCCCAAAACTCGATAGGAACCAATTGGCCAGCGAGGGTTTTCATTAAAAATGGGGTCATGATGGGCGCTAACAAGGTCGCTACCGCCGTAAGGGTTACCGACAGCGCCAGGTTGGCATTGGCCAGGTAGGACATCACATTGGAAGCTAATCCACTGGGTGAAGAACCGATCAATATCACGCCAGCTGCAATTTCCGGTGGGAATTTAAAGAGGTATGCTATGGCAAATCCGACCAAGGGCATAATAGTGAATTGACAAACGATGCCTATCAAGACACTTTTTGGCATCTTGATGACACCGGCAAAGTCCTTGATGCTCATCGATGTTCCCATGCCAAACATGATGATCTGTAGCAAAGGGACGATCAGTTTACTTAATTTGAAGCCACCAATTTCCTGGAAATAATGCGGATAATACAGGGATGCAACCACTGCGGCAAAGATGAGGATTGTAAAGGCAAATCCCTTCAAAAATGGGTGCGAGCGAACTCCGATGGATAGGCCCAACAGTCCGGTGATGGCAAATGGACCTGCTATCTTAACATCGATAAACAGCAGGATGATAGCCACAGCGATTAAGCCGATACTGATCCGGGCTATCCATTGATATGAGGTTTTACTTAAGGACATGACCAAATTATTTTTCCCAGGTTGGGCTGCTCATGCCGTTCAGGTCCCAGACAATCTTTCCTGCCCGGAAGGTAACCTCAGCAACCAGTTTTTCTTTACCCGGGTATTTCCACCCTTTGGTATCGACATAACCAAAGTTGCCTTTTTCTACCGATAGTATGGCAATGTCTGCTTCGGCACCCACATCCAGGTTACCCAGTTCCGGCCTCTGGATTACCTGCGCCGGTTTCCAGGTGCTTGCTTCGATGACATCCGGCAGGCTCATACCCAGTACAAGCATTTTTGACATAACGTTAGTCATGTCTTTCATTCCTCCGTTCATGCTCCCGGTATGCAGGTCCGTACTGATCGTATTTGGATGGAAACCCTGCTCAAAGGCAGGAACGGCCTGATCCCACAGGAAACTTCCTCCACCATGTCCGACATCAAAAATGATCCCTTTCTTTTGGGCTTCCCATACGCAATCCCGCAGCTTACGTTGATCATCCACGATTGCATCACGACCTGAGACATGTGCAAAGCAATGCGTCATGATATCGCCGGGCCGTAGAACATCCAGCAACAAGGAATCTAAAGGGAGGGTGGGGGTTGCGCCACCGAAATCTATCATTACTGGTATTCCGGCGTCTCGTCCAGCCTGGGCTGCCTTCATGGCTGGCTCCCAGTTATGTCCGGAAAAGTGGGCCAGTTTTATGCCTACAATGTATTTTGAATTGGCCTTTGCCTCCATCGCAGTAAGCCTCGGGTCCATATCCAGGAGATCCTGCTCGATCGGCCCACCTGCCATCCCAGCGCCAACTATGTTGAGGAATGCAAGTACACGGGTCTGTGAGTGATCAATAGTCTGGGCTTTATAGGTATCAAAATTTCTCCAACCGGGGGATCCGGCGTCAACGACGGTGGTCACTCCGGCACGAAACGTAAAGCCATCCGGAGGTAATGCCGTAAAACTGTTTCGCAAATAGCGATTCTCTTCTGTTCCGAAAAAATGGTGGCCGTGAATATCAATCAGGCCAGGAACAACCAGCTTGCCGGTGGCGTCCACCACCCGAAAAGCCTCACTGGCTGGGATATTTGCGGCAACACGGCTAATCTTTCCATCTTTAATGCCAATATCCATTACTCCATCCAGGTGATTTTTTGGGTCGATTACTCTGCCTCCTTTGATCAGAATATCTATCGGTTGAGCCATTGCAAGGACACACCACAGCAAGGAGCATATCAGTACGAACAGTTTTTTATTCATTACGAGGTTTGTTTTAAATCAATTTGAATGCAACATCTGCCAGGAGCGGCCGGGATGTTCCGCCCGGAACGTTTCGACGATACCCCGGTCCTGGAGGGTTATGTAACAAGTTTTTCCATCAGGACCGCCAAATGCAATATTGGATGTTTTTTTTCCTTTCACCGGGACTTCTTTCAGTGATACACCGGATGGGTCCAGGATATCGATAACTCCTTTGCCGTAACGGCATACATACAGGTTGCCCAGAACATCACAACGCATACCATCCAGTCCAAAATCTTCGTATTCGTGGAATAAGCGTGGGTTAGCGATATCCCCAGCTTCATTGAGGTCGAATGCCCATATTTTGCGCTGGGCACTTTCAGCAACATACAGGGTATGTTCGTCCGGACTCACCTCAATCCCATTGGTCGTTCCAAGGCTGTCAGCCAATAAGGTCATATGCCCATCCGTATCGACGCGCCATAATTGTCCCGTGCCGGCTGACCATTTGGGATCACTGGCAAAAAGGGTTCCGTTGGTGCGGATAGCCAGGTCATTTGGTTGGTTCATATTATTGTTGTGTGCGAACACAGAAACAGTCTTAGAAATAGGGTTGCACACCAGGACATTGTGACGGGTATAATCTGCAATGAACAGATTTCCTTCCCGGTTGATCCGTATTCCATTTCCAATGCTGCTATCCGGCAGCGTGACAAAGAGTTCTTGGGTGCCGTCCGGGCGTATGATGCCAATGGTTCCCTGTCGGAGGTAATTAACCACATACAGGTTACCTTCCCGGTCTACAGCAGGTCCTTCAATTCCTGAAGTAAATACACTGTCCGTAAGATCGGTAGCCTGGTAGATCGCATCTTGCTCCACCTGATTGGTTTGCTCACCCTGAGGACCGGCGCAAGAAGCAAAAAATATGCCTACTGCAACCCCTGAGCCGAATATCATTCCATATTTCATCGAGGGAAAAATACATAATTTTACAAGATACCCATAACCCGTATCGAAAAATTAGGCAATTTGTACCGCTGTGATTTTTCTGCGCAATTTGTGAGTTAAGCTGGCCAGTTGGTCAGTGATCAGGATCGTAAAATATTGATAACTAATAACTTATAACTGCATCCTGTGTTGGATTATGGCCTTAAAACTCAAAACTTGCACCGATCCGGAAGGTAACCCCATGCAAGAACCCATATTCATTTTCATTAAGACCGTACTGATAACGAAAAGCAAAGTCTGCAAAGGTGGAGAGGTGGTAGATTGGATTCATCTCGATACCGAGCAAACCACCCAGGGTATTTAAGGACAGTTTGCTTGCGGGAATCTTTACAGGCACATAAACATCTGAACCTCCTTGCACGTATTCGTAGGTGAATTCCTGGCCCCGGGATTTTGTCAGATAAATACCTGCCGCAGCATAAGGTCTGAAAAGACGGCTTTCACTGAGAGGCAAAGCGTATTTGACCATCAACGGAATTTCAAAATACTTCTTACTGACGTAGAGTTCCTTAAACTGCAGGTCAGGGTCGGTAACCGGCGAAGCTGGATAAACATTGATGTATTCATCTTCGTGATCGCCTAACTTCCCACTAAAATGCCGCAAGCCGGCACCGCTTACCAGACTCAAGTTTTTGTTGAATATCAATTCAAGCGTAATGCCGCCGGATGGCTCCCGATCATTCTGGATCTCGTGTTCGAGAGGTATCGGCCCGACACCATACTGGAGTCCGAAGCGGTAGGCTTTCGGAAGGTAAGATGGGCGCAATTTTGGTTCTGTATAATGAACCATATAAGGAGGACCGTGTAAAATGTGTTGCCTGTCCGGATAAATAGAGAGTCCTGGCAATACACCGGGTGCTAAAGCGGTAAGGCGGAAATGGTCTGCATTGCGATCAGCTCCTTTAGCTTTATTTTGATCGGACAGCGCCTCCGCAGCTGGGTTAGGTTGTTGATCATTGGATTGATTTTTCCGGATCAGGTTCGAGAGATTTAATTCACTTGTTGCGAGCTGGGTTTGGGTTGATCTTAATTGAATTCGCTTATCCTCCAGCTCGGCATTCAGGTTCATTAGCCGGCGATTCAATTGGGCCA
>ERZ795053.630-NODE-630-length-44772-cov-9.719570_pt1 | contig 44772 bp, 31 predicted proteins | sample MGYA00375137_ERZ795053 | MGnify/ENA primary metagenome ERZ795053 (study PRJEB30182, sample SAMN05720284) | activated sludge metagenome | isolation source: Anaerobic digester | place: Hong Kong | collected 2014-12-17 ... | reverse complement strand
GCAGCGAATGGCGCAGGCGTAGCAGGTGTCGCGCCCGACTTTGTCTTGCTGGCCTTCGGCCGCGCCGCGCAGCAAATTGTCGTACAACGTTTCGCCACTGATAGCCTCGGCGTCGGTCATGGCCGGCATCACGCCGGCGTTCCAGTTGAAGGAGGGCAATCCGCCGGCGCCGTAGTTGGCCATCACAGAGCGGGGGGTGCCAATGCGGCCAAAGTGGGCCGCGCCGCTGGTTTCCATGTCGGCCGTTCCCTGGCGGATAAGGGCGATAACGGCCGTTTTGTCCCCTGGCTCTACTTTGTGCTTGCCATCCCGGTTGCCGCCCACGACGATGGCCTTCAGCTTCTTGCTGCCCATCACCGCACCCACGCCGGTGCGTCCCCAGGCGCGATTGGCCATATTCATGATGGCCGCAAAGTTAGCCAGCTTTTCGCCCGCCGGACCAATCTGAGCGATCTCCACCGATTTGTCGCCTAATTCTTCTTTGAGCAGCTTATCGACGACTAGGGTGGTCTTGCCCCAGAGGTGGGCGGCATCACGGAGTTCGGCACGGCCGTCGTGGACCCACAGGTACACGGGCGTTTCGGCCGCGCCGCGAATGACAATGGCGTCGAACCCGGCAAATTTCAGTTCGGCCGGCCAGAAGCCGCCGGCCTGGCTGTCGGCGACACCGCCGCTGCTGGGCGATTTGCAGGTTACTGTCGCCCGGCTTTGCCCACTGACCGGCAGGCCGGTGGGGGCGCTGACGGCAAATGTCAGGGTGTTATCCGGGTGCAGGGGCGGCACGTTGGGCGGCGAAAGCCGCCACAGATAGTACAGGCCAATCAGGCTTCCCCCCATGTAGGTGCGGTAAAATTCTTCGTCCGGCTGTTCGATTTCCAGGGTGTTCTGGCTTAAATCGACGTGCAGGATTTTACCGGTGAAACCATGCATGGTAGGCATGAAAAGACCTCTGTATTTCGTATAGCAAATAAATAATCAACAAACCCCCACTCTAAAAGGGTGGGGGAGGCTAAGCGTAACGGCCGTAATTCACCGGCTCGGCGTACAATTCTCCGGGAGCCAAGCTCTTCAGGCGTTCCTGGCCCAATCTGGCCAGGTATTCAGCCCGGTCGGCCACGCCGTATACCCATTGCTGCAGCCACGCTTCCGTGGCGGCCTGATCCGTAGAGTTTTCGGCCCAATCGAGATAAAACGTATTGTCACGGTCGTAGTAGCCCTGCACGTAGCTGGGATGCGCGCCATAAGGTTCCTGAACGACGGCGTCCACGACCAGCCCTGGAATGAGCGTGCGATTGGGGTCGCGGGTGATCACGTCTTCATCCACCACTTCCTCCACCACGACGATCACTTTCTTGGCGGCAAAAGCGACTTCTTTTTGCATGCCCAGCAGACCCCAAATTTGCGTATTGCCCTGAGCATCGGCGCGCTGCGCGTGCAGGAAGGCCGCGTCAGGATTAAGGGGCGGCACGACGGCGATTGGTCCGTCGCCATACGGGCTGTCGACGAATTGGATGTGGGGATTGGCTGCGGGCATGTCGCTGCCGGTGTAGCTGCGCAGGGGGAAGAATGGCAATTTGCTGGCCCCGGCGATGTAGCGGCCGACCATGCCAAAATGGGAATATTCTTCGATTTCTAACGGCCGTGGAATCCCTTTCTCGACCGCCCGGCGAATACAATACAGGCTGCCCACGCCGGGATTACCCAGGTAGCTAAAGATAAGCTTTCGCGCCACGCCGGCGGCAATCATTTGGTCATAGACCAGGTCGGGCGTCATCCGCACCAGCGTCAGGTCTTGCTTCCGTTGGCGGATAATTTCATGGGCGGCGGCAAAGCAGATAAAAGCCGTAAACCCTTCGATGGCCACAGTGTCCCCATCGTGGACGTAGCGGCTGACCGCCTCTTGCATAGAAATGAGTTTGTCTGTCATAGTAGACTTTCGGGATGGCTGAAAGGAGGTCAGGCATCAGGCTCAGGCCATCGCCTGACCTCTTTTCTTCAATGAGAGAATGGTTTATTCGACTACTGTCTGGCTTTGCTCATGCATATACTGCTGCACGTAATAGAAGCTGCCGGCCGCTTTGCCGGTCGAGCCGCTGCCTTTCCAGCCGCCGAATGATTGGTAACCCGGCCAGGCTCCGGTGGTCGCGCCTGAGGCCCGATTGACGTACAACACCCCGGCCTGGATGTTGTCCAGCCACCATTGGATTTCGGCGTCATCTTCGCTGAAGAAGCCGGCCGTCAGCCCATATTCCACGTCATTGGCTTTGGCCATGGCATCATCCAGGTCTGTAAAGGGCTGGACGGTGACGATGGGCAGGAACATTTCATGCTTCCACAGGTAATGATCGTGCGGCAGCTCATCGACGATGGTGGGCGCTACAAAATAGCCGTTGCCGCCCAGCACCTCGCCGCCGTAGACGATACGGCCGTCTTTTTGCAAATCGGCGACAAATTTTTTGTAATCTTCAAAAGCGCCTTTGTTGGCCACGGGACCCATCCAATTATCTTTCTTCGTGGGATCACCCACGTTGATTTCTTTGGTCTTGGCCAGCAGTTTGTCCATAAATTCGTCTTTGACGTCGGCGTGGACGTAGACACGGGAGCAGGCGGAGCATTTTTGGCCTTGCAAGCCGAAGGCGGAGCGCATCACGCCCATGGCGGCTTTATCCAGGTCAGCCTTTTTGCTGATGATGGTGGGGTTTTTGCCGCCCATTTCGGCAATGACCGGGCGGGGATATTTGCCCTGCGAGAAGGTGCGCAGGATGTGCATGCCCACGTCATAGCTGCCGGTGAAGGTGATACCGGCCACATCTGGGTGATTGATCAGCTTTTCGCCAACTACGCGGCCGCTGCCGGTGAGGAAATTGAAAACACCGGCGGGCACGCCCGCATCTCGGAAGCACTCAGTGAGGAACCAGGATGTGAGCGGGGTATCAGTCGCCGGTTTGAGCACGACGGTATTGCCGGCCACCAACGCCGCCCCGGCTGGGCCGCCTGCCAATGCGCCAGGGAAATTAAAGGGAGAAATAACGACCCAGACACCGTAGGGCTTTAAGACGCTGCGGTTGTGGTGTTTTTCGCTTTCGGCGAGCAAATCAAAATTGAAGTTGTTATTTTTCTCAATGGCGTCGCAGTTGTAGCGGATGAGGTCGGCCGTTTCTTCGACATCGCCCAAGGCTTCCAGGCGGTTTTTGCCGATTTCCAGGCTCATGTTGGCGCCCATGTCGAACAGCCGGTCACTGATGAGATCGGCCGCTTTGCGCATGATGGCCACGCGCTCTTGCCAGGGCATGCCGCTCCACTTGGGGAAAGCGGCGCGGGCGGCTGCTACGGCGTCGTTGACGTCTTGCTCTGTGCCGTATTGGAAATAGCCCATGGTCCAGTCCAGGTTGATAGGGCTGGTTTTGGCGAAGGTCTTTTCGGCAAAACGTTCCTCGCCATTGATGAAGAGCGGATAGGTCTTGCCAAAATTGGCTTTGGCCCGCTCGACGGCCTCATCATACAGCTGGTGCAACCTGGGGTCCGGGCTGGACAGGGTCGAATAAGTCACTTTTATACGTTCTTCTGACATGTATACCTCCTAAATTAGGGAAATTTGTGGGGTGTGAACGTTCGGAACTGATGTTAAGTAACGGCCGTTGCTTAGGCCGACCATTACAGCGTCTATTATACCTGTGTTTGCTTTAGGGGCATTACTGATTCGTGACTTTGGCGCTGCGCTTGATCAATAATCCAGTTCAATGCCTTCATTGACCACGGCCGCTTTTTCAACGTAGCGGCTGGGGGTTTGCATATTGGACCAGCCGCCGGCATCGCGCAGCACAAACGGATTGCTTTTTTTGGCCGCCTGGGTGGCCCACGTATGGCGTAGATCGTGGGGGCTCAGTTCCCAAATCCCTAATTTGTCGCGGCCCAGCATTTTGACGCGCTGGCCAATGGCGCGCACCGACATGACCTGATTGGTTAGTTTGCCATTTTTACGGCTGCCGCGCAGCAAACGGCCGTTTGCCCGCAAAAAAGGCCGGTAATCCTCCAGCGCGCGCAAAATATCCGGCGAGAGCTTCATCCGGTCGGTGGTGTCCGTTTTCTGGCGATACACCGCCACGAGACCGTCGTCGCCCAGGTCGTCGACGCGCAGCGCCGACACTTCGCTGGCGCGCAGGCCCAGGTCCAGAAACAGGCAAAACATCAGGCGGTCGCGAATGCCCTGGGGCGTGTTGGGGTGATCGTGTTTGAGGGTGCGGGCTTGAACGGCCGTTAGCACCACAGCTTCCTCTTTTTTGTGGCCCACGCGCGTCTGAGAGCGGCTCTCGTCGACTCGTTTGCCTTCTGTGGTTCCGTAGCCGCGTACCTCGCGGATGAGCGCCAGTTCCGTCGGTGTAATGACATCCGCTTTTGCCGCCAGGCGCGTATAGACTCTGATGGCCGATAGACGGTTATTGACACTGGCGATGCTGTAACCCTGACTGAGCAGCCATTTGACATAACCTTCCACCAATCCCCAGGTTACGCCGTGCCACGCTGCCGGCACATTTTGGCAGTAGTGCGCGCCCCAAACGAGGGCGAGGGGGACGTCTTGGGCTTCGGCGTAATGGCTCATTTCTTCCTGTTCGTGCGGTGGGCAAAATTCTGCCGACCAGAAAGCGGCGCTCTGCAATAATTCTGGCGCTGCGCCTACGTGGTCCAGGTACTGCACCCAGAGCAGCAGGGCCGCAGCCTGGGTGCGCAAGGTTTTTTTGGCGCGGCGCTGCCGGTAATCGGCAAAAATGTAGCTAGCCGCAGCTTCATTGGCCGCTGCGCCCGCCAGATCCAGGCTGCTTTGCCGGGCAATCTGAGTTTTAGAGTTGGTCTGCTGTTGCAACATGGTGTTCACCGCCGTATTTCCAGGATAGTCCCAGTATACACATAATTGATATAAATACCAATAATGCTTACTTATCGGTATCTATTTTGGGCTAAAAAAAACAAGCCGCCACGGCTGCTTGTTTAAGTTTTTTTAGGATTGTTTACCGCTTAAGTAAATCACAAAAGGTTTTGGCATTAGACCCGAAGGGTTTTGCACCAATTGAGTCGTGTATCCTAGGCTTCAAACCCTTCGGGTCTTCTGAAAACTTTCTACTGATCGCTTAACGCCAATCATCCTCGCGACGCTTTTTCCCAATGTACATTGCCGATGCAAGAACACCCAGAAACACGCCAATCACGGAAGCCGCAAAGGCAATGAAATTCACCAGGAACGTAGACTCCAACACTCGGATCACAATCAGGAACGGCAGCACCGCCCCGGCCAGCACCAGGATGAAGCCAACCACAACCAGCCGGTTAATGCGCACCGGACGCCTCGTCGTACAACCAACAGGCAACCCGATGGCCTGGGGCCACCAAAAAGTTGGGCGGCTCTTTTACGTCGCACAAACCCGGCATAACCTTCGGACAGCGGGGATTAAACCGGCAGCCTTGGGGCGGATTAACCAGACTTGGCGGTTCTCCTCTGGGCACCTCGCGCATCACCAGCGCGTTGTCGGCATTGGGATCTGAAGAGGCTTCCAGCAAAGCGAGGGTGTAGGGATGCTTGGGATCTTTGAGCAAGTCCTCCATTTTAGCGATTTCGATCACTTCTCCGGCATACATTACAAAAATATATTCGGAGAAATACCGCACGGTAGAAAGGTCGTGGGTAATGTAAATTACCGCCAGGTCGTGGGTTTCTTGCAAATTGCGCAGCAAGCGCAAGATTTCGACGCGCACAGAGGCATCCAGCATGGAGACTGGCTCGTCGGCCACCAATAATTTTGGCTCCATAACCATGGCCCGGGCAATAACTACGCGCTGCTGCTGGCCGCCGCTGAGCATGTGGGGGAATTTAGGCAAAATTTCTTCCACCGGCGTGAGCTTGACCTCTTCCAGTGTCTTTTTAATTCGCTCAACGCGGGCATTTTTGTCTTTCATGCCGTTAATGATGAGCGGTTCCTCTAAAATACGCTGGATGGACATGAATGGCGGCAGCGCGCCAAAGGGATCTTGCTGAACATAGCCAATTTTGGCGCGATATAGTCGCAGGTCTTCGCCAAAGGTCTCGGTCAATTTCTGGTTATCAAAAACTACGTCGCCCTTGGTGGGCCGATTCAGGCCCAGGATCGTTTTCATGAGACTGGATTTGCCGCAGCCGCTTTCGCCAACGCAGGCCATCGCTTCGCCTTGCTGCAAATCAAAGTTTACGCCGTCAACGGCGCGCACATAGCCGGCATGGCCAAAACCAAAGCGCTTCAATTCATACCAGACGTGCAGATCCTGAATTTGTAACAATGGCTGTTCATCTGAATGTGCATGAGCTTGTGGGCTGGTATCACCGTTTGAGTTACTCATCGTATTGTCACTTTCCTCTGCCAATGTCGTTTGTTGATTTAGACGTACAGCCAACATTTTACTTTACGGCCGTCTCCCCGCACCACCGTGGGCGGCTCCTCATCACAGCGATCAAACCGCGCCGGACACCTGTCGGCAAAACGACAACCCGTCGGCGGGTTTAAGAGACTGGGCGGTTGCCCAGTGATGAAGTCAGGCTCTACGGTCTCCCGCAGACGAGGCACGCTGGCCATCAGCTTTTGTGAATAGGGATGCAAGGGTTCCCGGAAAAAGCGCCGCGCATCGCTAACCTCGACAATTTGACCGGCGTACATGACGGCCACGTTATCGGCTAACTCGCTGGAGGTGGCAATGTCATGGGTGATCAAGATGAAGCTTGTGTCCAGTTCTTTCTTGACCCGCTTCATTAAATTCATGATATTTGCCTGCGTCAGCACATCTAACGCCGAGGTTGGCTCATCGAGGATAACCAGGTCGGGCAAAGTCACCAGCGACATGGCCAGTGCCGCACGCTGCCGCATCCCGCCGCTTAGCTCAAAAGCATATCGATGCAAAAAATCGGCCGGCACACCAACTTGCTCGAACATGCGCAGCGCCTGTGCGAGCGCGTCTTTTTTGTTCAAGCCAAGGTGTACCATCGCCGGTTCGGCCACCTGATCGCCGATACGCATGACCGGATTGAGCGCATTCATGGCCGCTTGTGGCACCATAGAGATTTTTTTCCACCGGATATCCCGGCGAAAACTTTCGTCATTTAACTCCATGATGTTTTCGTTGCGCAGCCATACTTCGCCATCATATGTATTGATGTTCCTTGGCAGAAGCCGCAATATAGCCTTGGCCAAAGAGCTTTTCCCACAACCAGATTCGCCGATCACAACAGTCGCCTGATTTCGACTTAGGTCAAAGTCCACGCCATCTACAGCCTGAACGACGCCCTTGCGTGTCTGAAAGTGCAGGCGCAGCCCTCTTACCATCAAAAGATCGTTGTTCGTTGCATCCATCGCGTTAAAGCTCCCGTAATCTGGGGTTAAAAATGCGGTCCAGCGCAAAGCCAACCATAGCAAAGCCAAGACCGGCCAGCATCAGCAAGACGGCCGGCTCTAAGATCCAGTAGTAAAAACCGTTAAACAAGGCGCCTTGGGAGTTGGCGTCTTGAATGATTTTGCCCCATGTTGGCAGAATCGGATCGCCCAAGCCGAGAACGGCCAATGAGGCTTCAATAAACACAAACGTCGGCACGAGCGTCACAATTTGCGGGATAATGAGCGGCAGGAGACGCGGGATCATGTAGCGGAAGATGATGCGCATGTTACTGGCGCCGTATGATCGGGCGGCGTCGATGTAAGGCAGTTCGCGCACCTGCAAGAATATCGCTCGATAGTTTTTGATCGACAGGCCAAAGATGCTTAGCAGGACGACCAGGCCGAGCATCAGCCAGATACTGCGCGAGTAAAATGTGCCGACCATGATTAAGATGGGCAGCAGGGGAATGATCGCGTTCACCTCCGTCATGCGTTGTATCAGCGCATCCAGCCAACCGCCGAACCAGACGCCAATCGCGGCGATGCTCATGGTCGTGACTGTCGTACCGAGGGCGGCCAGCAGCCCGAAGGCCATGGCGATGGGCGTGCCCCACAACAGGGCGATCATCAGGTCGCGGCGCCGGTGATCGGTGCCGGCCAAACCATGGACCAGGCCATAGCTAACAAACGTGACGTCAACGTCGGAATCTTCCTCGAACAGAAGGGCGGAGACTTCAAGACGGTAGGTTCCGTTGAGCGGCTGCAAACCCTCCTGAGATGGATCATCGAACAGCCCTTTTTCGACGGGCACATCGGGAATGCCAGTTTCGCGCTCTAGCCGGCGCTGTAAGCGGCTGTCTTGGGAAAAGCGAAATGATGAAGATGGCCCAGGAGAAAACTCGCCGGCACGAATTTCACGGCCGTCTGGCGTAAACCAGGTCATCTCCAAAAACGGCTGCTTCACATCGAACTGCGCTCGGGCAAACAAGATCAATTCCGGCGGGAATTCATCATAAGGAAAATCGAATTCAAACGTGAAGCGGACTTCGCGTGTATTGTCGGAAACGCTCTCTTCGGTCCGTACCCCTTCCCCCTCACTGCTGTTGAACACGATCGTACTGGGCAGGTCCGTGCTGCTGAACCAATTCCGCCATACAGGCCAGGCATTACGCGGATACTCAGCCCATATGTCCTCCCCTCCCCGCCATAAACGCACGGCTTCGTTGTATGGGATGAAGATCGGCGTGGCAATCGAGATGATCAGCAGAAAAGAAATGATGATCAGGCCAACGATGGCCGAAGGATAGTTGCGAATTTCTTTTAAGAAGGAAGTAATTGCTCTCATCGTCCATGACTTCCTTCGCCGACGCGGACGCGCGGATCAACCAGAGCGTAAATAAAGTCAAGCAAGAACACCGTGAGGGCTAATAAATACGCATAGACAACGGTGTTAGCCAGAATGACCGGCGTGTCATAAACGCCAATTGCCTTGAAATAAAGCTGGCCGATTCCCGGCCAGTTAAACACGGTTTCCAGGATAATCGCGCCGGTCCACAGGGTAATTAGCAGCAGCGCAAAACTGGTGATGATGTTTGGCAGCGTGGGGCGCAGCACATATCGCCTTTCGATCATACCATCGGGCAGGCCCTTCGCTTTGGCCATTTCCACGTAATCCTCGCTGGCGTAAATAAGAAAGAAGGTGCGCCAGTTGTAAATTGTCAGGAAGATGGCGCTGATCAGGGTGGCGGTGACAGGCAATATCATGTGCTGCAAGAGGCTCAGGGCATAATCCACCGGATTTTCTGGTGGGGGCGCGCTCACCATGCCGCCAAAGGGTAAAAGGTGCAATAAACCGGCAAAAATGAGAATCAAAAACAGCCCATAAAACCAGCCCGGAGCCGCTGACGTTGGGGCGAGACCCAAAACCAGCTTGTCAAAAAAGCTGCCGTAGCGCCGGGAAAGACTCAAGCCCAAAAACAGGCTGACAAAGAATAAAAGCAGGTTAGCCGTCCCAAAAAGCACCAGGGTGGAGGGTAATCGTTCCAGGATGATATTTTTGACCAGGCGTGAACCGCTGTCACTCGTCAGCCCTTCAGAAAAACCGAGATTGAGAGTAAGGGCGTTTGATAAATAGCGAAAACTGCGAATGACAAAAGGCTGATCCAGCCCATAACGCTGTTCCTGGATGGCCACCCGTTCTTCGATCAGGGCGGTGCGTTCCTCTTCGGGTAACTGGCGAAATTCCGGATCCAAACTGGCGGCCAGCACAATGGATTCCCGGATCTGGCCGCGGCGAATTTCGTCGACGTAACCGCCCATGTTGGCAATGAGAACGGTAATGTAAACGCCTACCACCACGGTGAAAAACAGCGCCATTAGCCGTAGAATCGTGTAGCGGAGCAACCGCGTCATTGCGCGGGTTCTGGCCTGGCGTTCTGATGCTTCAATTGACTCGGTGTTCTTGAGGTCGACTTGTAGGGCTTCCTGGCTCACTTTGTCACCCCTTCCTTTTGCTTAATCGTCAAGCAGGATATGGACAACCTAGAGGCGGGCAAAAAACGCCTCTAGGTTGTCGTAACTCTTACATGCCCATATGAGCTGCCTGTCAAGGGCAACGGATGACCATTGCCCTTGACAGATCAAATTCAGGGAATGAACTTATGGAGCGGTGACAAATTCGTATTCAGCCAGGCTGGGGATAGCCACGAGCTTGGATACGACGACGACCTCCAGGCGGTTGGAACCTTCCGCCAGGGCGGAGGTTGTATCTGCGCTCAAGGTAACCTGCCACAGTCCATCTTCGACAGCCTCAGCAACGCCTACTTCAACCTGCGCGCCGGTAGCGTCGAACAGCAGATACTGGACGTTGTCAATGTCGGCCACCGGGTATGGGCCGTCAAAGACGTCTACGTAGACATCGAAAGCGGCCTCTTCGCCAATGGTGACACGGCCGGGGCCGTCAATTTCCACTTCCGCCAGGGCCGGAGCGGAGAAGCGATCCCAACGGTTCGCAGCGTCCGGATGGGCGTCGTAGTGGGCCATGATGGCCTGACCTTCGACGGGGAACACGCCTTGCAGGAAGTAAGCGCCGGTGCCCAGGTAGTAGTTGCCGTAACGACGGGCGAACTCAGACAGGTTCTGGTAACGGGCAGCCGCATCGTCGGCGGTGATGAATTGGCCGAGGGTGGCTTCGTAGGGGATCCAGCCTTCTTCGGAGGCCGCGGCCAATTCGGTGGCCCAGACTTCCAGAGACGGACCGGCGATCATGTTGGTGCGCTCGATTTCATTGGCTTCAGCTTTGTCGGGGGTGAAGGCGAATCCGCCGTTGCCCTCGCCGCGCAGCATGATGGCCATGTTGTGCCAGGCAGCGTCACCGTAATCGTAAGCCCCACCACCTTCCGGACCCGGCCACCAGCTCCAAATGGAGTTTTCAGCGTCCAGGCTGGGATTGTCACCGTAGTGTTCGATGACCAGCGGGTCGGTGGAGATCACGCGGAAGCCCTTGAAACCGGAGAGGAATTGTTCCAGGTTGGGAACCAGGGATTCATCGTAGTAGGGGCTTTCGGGTTTGGCCAGATCGAATTTGACGATCATGCCCATGACAAAGTCGGCGGCGCTGATGGGGCTGCCATCGTGCCAGGTGACCGTCTGGTACATGTCGGCGGGATAGTAGATGGTGCTCTTGAAGACGGCCGTTTGCGTTTCCGTGAATTTTTCCGCTGCGGTGATAAACACCTGATTTTCGGCGTCCCAATCGACCCAGGCGTCATCCGGTACGGTGATTTCCGGGGCAAAGGTGAGGTCTACCCAATCCAACGTAGCCGTGGCCGGGAAGCCTTCTCGAACGACAAGCTCGGCGCGCTCGGCGCGATTCGGGATGCGCAGACCCGTGTTCGGGTCCGAATACAGCGCGTTTTCGCCAGCGCCGCGCTTGACCATGTTGTCAAACACCCAGTTCGAACCGCCAATGGGGTTCCAGGGCTCGGTGAAGACACTGGGCAGGGCGATGGTCATGGAGCCACCAACTTCGTCGGCGAAGCGGGCCGTCTTGGACCACAAGGCCGCACCGCTCACACCGGCCGCCAGGTCAGTGGTCACGCTCACCTGATCGCTGAAAGGCACAAGCGTGGTCCGGCTGGTCACCCAGACGCGGGTGGACATTTCGTTGGCCAGTTCGAGGGCCCGGCTGAACAGCTCGGAGCGCTCGGCAAGGTCCGCATAGTCGTTGTTGAACAGGCGCAAGGACAGGTCGTCAAATTCCGGAGTCATCTCGAAGACCTGCCATGACGGCCACGGCACGCCACGCGGGGAGTAGAAGAAGTCGAAGTTGTCGGCATTGCTGCGGTCAACGGCCGTCTGGCTCCAGGCGCCCGTGTACCAATTCCACTGGCATTCGGCCGGGTCGGAGCTAATCCACAGCGGGCTGAGTTCCGAAGAGGTGCGCTCAACGCGTTCAACCGTGAAGCCCAACTCTTCCAACTGGTTGGCGTAGTAGTTACCGATTTCCAGGCGGGTGTCTTCAATACGAATGAGGCCAATCAGATTGACCGGTTCGCCACTGTAAGTCCAGACGCCGCCTTCCAGGGTCGCGCCCATGCCTTCCATCTCGGTGGTGATGATTTCCCGAGCTTTTTCCAGGTCATAGGCATATTTGGCTTCAATCGCGCGAATTTGCGGCGCGAAACGGCCACGGTCAGCTCCCGCCTCAGAAATGGGCGTGAACTTCGGCACAGCCAGACCGCCGTACAATTCGTCGGCGACGTAATTGCGATCAATCGCCCAGTTCATGGCTTCGCGAATTTTCGCGTTCTGGAAGGGATTGAGCGCTGTCTCATCGGCGCAGGCGCCATTGTTGAAGAAAATTTCGTCATACAGGCCGTACTGCGTACGGGTCTGAATGTTGCCCGCATCGGCAATGGCTTGCAAAACGGCCGCACCGGCTACGTCATCGGCAAACATGTCAATGTCACCGGCCGCCAGACGGGCAATCGCTGCATCCTGATTCGGTTCTTCAACAAAAACGATGGTGTCCAGCCAACCGCCGTTGCGATCAACTGGTTCAGGGGTGGCTTCCACGACAACCGTCTCCACAACTGTTTCCACAACCGTTTCGACAACTGTCTCCACAACTGTTTCGGCGGTGGCTTCGCCCTCAACTGTTACGGTTTCTACCTGCGTGACCACGCGGGTGACTTCAACCACCTGGCTTTGTCCGCAGGCTACCAGAAACAGGCTTAGCGCCATTAAAATGGCAGCTACTAAAATCAGTTTCTTAAGCATGATTCTCCTCCAAGATTTTTGTTCTTAAACTGACCAATAAAATATGAGTTGTCCAAATTTTCCTAGCCTACTTCCTATCGCACCTCCTTCCAACAGTTTATGTGTTTGCAGATTTGAGACTTTGCCTGACCAAAAGTTGCTATTGCCAGTCAGGCAGCTTAGCGCATGAGCTCGCAGTTTGAAGCCCCAGACCTGGGCTGTCCATCAAAGCTCGATGCGGATATGCAGTTGGGGTAATAAAATTAGGGAAAATATTTTTGAGACCGTGCCAGCATAAAAGATGCCGGTAGGGCAAGAAAAAGCAAAAAACCGTATCCAACTTTATGTGACGGTTACAGGCAACAAAAAAGTTGGCGCTGCGGCAGCAGTCAAGATGATTCTTAGGCGGCGGTCGCAAACAGATTTTCTCCTCTAGTCATTTGTTGATTGATTTCTTGGTTTCAAAAAATCAATTTGCCAATGTGTTACTGTGTGTTACTGATGATTGAAGCGTGTAAAATATTATACCAACAACACCATCTGCGCCAAAAAATCGTACAATTGTGTCACCACCTTGTCACTGGCTAAACCTTTTTACTGCCTTTCAGGAGAGTCTATGACCCACATTTACACCCAAAATTATCCAATTGAATTTGCGCCCCTGGCCCATGATAGCGCGATGGTGCAGGTGTTTCACGGCCGTTTCACCATCCTTACCCCGCGTCTCATCCGCCTGGAGTACAGCCCGACAAACCAGTTTGAGGACCGGCCCAGTCAAGCGTTTTGGTACCGCCGCCAGAAGCCGCCAGAATTTGAGCATACGGTGGAGGACGGCCGTTTACTCCTCAACACCACTCATCTACTTTTAAGCTACACAGGCAGTCCAGACGGTTTCACCGCCGACAGCCTGTCCATCACCCTGAAAGCCAGCGGCGAGACCTGGCGGTTTGGCCAGTCCGATCCGCTAAACTTGCTGGGCACCGCCCGCACCCTGGATGACATCGACGGCGCGCTCGGGCTGGAACAAGGGCTGCTTTCCCGCACCGGCTGGGCCGTTTACGACGACACCGAACGGCTCGTTTTTAACGAGTCCGGTTGGCTGGAGCCGCGCTGCGCCCCGCCTGGCTACCGCGACCTCTACTTTTTTGGTCATGGGCAGGATTACGCCGCCGCTCTGGCTGACTTTGCCCTGGTGACCGGTCCGGCGCCAATGATTCCCAGATGGGCGCTGGGCAACTGGTGGAGCCGCTATTGGCCTTACAGCGCCGCAGAGCTGCTGGCTCTCATGGACGAATTTAAAGACCACGAGGTGCCACTTGCCGTCTGCATTGTCGATATGGACTGGCACATTACCCAGACAGGCAATGCCTCCAGCGGCTGGACCGGCTACACCTGGAACCGCGACCTTTTCCCCAACCCACCGGCCTTTATCGCGGCGCTGCACCAGCGCAGGCTCAAGACAGCCCTCAACCTGCACCCGGCGGAGGGCATCCATCCCCATGAGGCGCAGTACCCGGCGATGGCTGCCTGGATGGGTCAGGATCCGGCCTTGCAAGACCCCGTGCCCTTCAACATTGCCGATCCACACTTTACCCAGGGCTATTTTGAGCTGCTGCACCATCCGCAAGAGGCTGACGGGGTGGATTTTTGGTGGATGGATTGGCAGCAGGGCACGTTGTCCGATCTGCCCGGCCTGGATCCGTTGTGGTGGCTGAATCACCTGCACTTTTATGATTTGGGGCGTGATGGGCGGAAACGGCCGTTTATCTTCTCGCGTTGGGGCGGCCTGGGCAACCACCGTTACCCCATCGGCTTCTCCGGCGATACCCACATAACCTGGGATTCGTTGGCCTTCCAGCCTTACTTTACGGCCACTGCCGCCAACGTCAATTATGGCTGGTGGAGCCACGACATCGGCGGCCACATGAGCGGCGTGGAGGAGCCGGAACTCTTCACCCGTTGGGTGCAGTTTGGCCTGTTCAGCCCAATTCTGCGCCTGCACAGCACCCAAAATCGTTTCCATGAGCGCCGCCCTTGGGGCCACGACGCCGAAACCGCGCGCATCACAGCCGAGGCCATGCGCCTGCGCCATGCGTTTATTCCTTACCTCTACACCATGGCCTGGCGCAACCATACGCTTCACCAGCCGTTGGTGCGCCCCATGTATCATGAGTACCCAACGGCCGAATCTGCCTACCATTGCCCCGATCAATACAGCTTTGGCAGCGAACTGCTGGCCGCGCCTTTTCTTGCTCCTCGCGACCCCGACACGCGCCTGAGCCGTCAGGTTGTCTGGCTGCCGCCAGGCGAATGGTACGACTTTTTCCATGGTGATCTGTATCCCAGCGATGGCTGGCAGGCCGTTTACGGCCGTCTCGACGACATCCCGCTGTTTGCCCGAGCCGGGGCGATCATCCCGCTGGCTCCCCCTGCCCTCGCCCGGCAAAATGGCACAGAAATCCCCGATGAGCTGATGGTTTATTGTTTTCCTGGCAGTGATAACAGTTACTCGCTATACGAAGACAGCGGACTGACCCAATCAAGTCTCATCCCGTTCCAACAAACCTGGTCGCCTCAGAACTGGTTGGTAACCATAGGCGCAGCGGTCGGGGCAACAAGCCATTTGCCCGCCGCAAGAACCATGACCCTGTTGTTCCGGCGAGCCAGACCAGACTCGGCCGTTTCCGCCACACGCAATCAGCAAGAAACGGCCGTGCACAGCCACTACGACGCCGCGAGCGCCACACTGCACGTCACGATGACGGCCGTGCGCCCGCAAGACACAGTCACCATCACGCTGTCCACCGGCGACGGCGATCTGCTCGTCCCGGCCAACCGCCGCCTGGATATCTGCCGCCGCATGCTGTCTGAATTTCGCCTGAACACCCGCCTCAAAGCGAGCCTTTACAACCAACTCCCGGCCATTGTCGAGGATCCGGCCCTGCTGGAGCCCCATCGGCTGCATCTGACGACAAGCCAGATGTGGGCGCTGCTGGAAGTCATCACCGGAGCCGGCTGCGACCGCCGCCCCAGCCGCAGCCGCCCGGATGACGAGATTGTGATGTGGCGCAGTGCGACCTCGCCACACACCGACCTCGACATCCGCTATCGGCTGCTGGGGACCGATCTAAACGGCCGTCCCATCCTGCAAAAAGAGCCGGTCCCCCACTTTGCCACTCTCCTGTGCGGACCGGAAACGCTCAGCCTGCATACGGGCGACCAACCGACCAGCAGCCGCCTCACCGTGGCAAGCTGGTTTGACTCGCTGACCGGTCGTTTGCCGCTGCTCAAGGCGCTGCCGGACAAGGCCGTGGTGCAGTTCGACATCACCGGCGACAACGGCCGTACCGCTGCCCTGGTGGTGGAAAACGGTGCCGTTACGCTGCGCGACGGCCGTCTGCCCGATCCCACAGTCACCATCACCGCCGAAGATGCCACCTGGCTGGCGCTGATCAACGGCGAGGCCACGCCTGAAACGCTGTTTTTGCAGGGCAAGCTAAATATCGCCGGCAATCTGGAATTAGTCCTGCTCCTGGCCGAGGTGATTTCCATTGCCCCGCCCAGCAAATTCAGGGCGGCGCAGTGGCAGTTGACCTTTACCTACCAGGACCTGTTGACGATTACGTTGGAGTAAAACATCTTATGCCCTACATCGATTTACCGCACCACAAACTGTTTTTCGCTCAGGTTGGCCAGGCAAAGGCCGGACGGCCGTCGCTTGTTCTGCTGCATGGCGCGGGGGGAAATCATTTGGTCTGGCCGAAAGAGCTGCTGCGGCTGCCGGAAACGGCCGTCTACGCGCTGGATCTGCCGGGACACGGCCGTTCAACCGGCCCCGGCAGCGACACAATTGCCGCCTATGCGGACGTGGTGGCCGAATTTCTAGTCGCTACCCAATTGGATCAGGTCGTGCTGGCGGGCCATTCGATGGGCGGGGCCGTGGCCCAACTACTGGCCGTGCGGCAACGGCCGGAAGTGAGCGGGCTGGTTCTGATCAGCACCGGCTCTCGCCTGCGGGTCGCCGACGCTATTCTGAACCAGATTTTGCCCGATTTTGCAGCGGCCGTGGCGACCATCAACCGCTTTGCCTGGTCGGCCAGCACGCCGCCGGCGCAGGTGATGCAGGGCCGCACGGCGATGGCCGCCACCGAGCCACCAGTGTTGTATGGCGACTTCGCTGCCTGCAACGCCTTCGACCTCAGCGCCGAACTGCACGCCATCACCTGCCCCACCCTGGTTCTGGCCGCCGAGGAAGATCAGCTAACGCCGGTGAAATACGGCCGTTTCCTGGCCGACCACATCGCCAACTGCCGCCTTGTCGTTATCCCTCAGGCCGGGCACATGGTGATGATCGAGCAGCCAACGGCCGTGGCCGCCGCCATCGCTGAATTCTTGGGTGAACTTAACTCAGGCTAGATCAGTCAGGGGAATTCCTGGGGCCATAAAAAGGTCGCCGGGGGCGGTGTTGGGCGTTAGGAGACGCAGCGCTCGGGGCTGCACGGCGATAGAAACTGGGGTGCAGCCGGCTGGCTCGCCATCGGTTTGCGCCGGAAAAGGCGGGGTCGACTGAATAACGACTTGCTGCCCCATCAGGTGTACCACGCCATCTTGCCGGGTCAGATCACCCCATTTCGCCTGCGCCAAATAATTCGCTATACGAAATAAGCCGCGGCCCGGCAAGAGCCACACTTCAAACAAGCCGTCGTCGAGATAGGCGCGCGGGCTTAGCTCCACCATGCCGCCAATATAGCGGCGCGAATTGCTGATGAGGACCAGCACATAATCACCCTGGAAGCGACGGCCGTCTACCTCCACAACGGCCGTCATGGCCGGCAGTCGCAGCAGCACCGGGACCCCCTGCACCACATAGCTCAATGGGCCGACGCGCTTGGTCCACTTGGGACGCGGTTCCAGCTCGTCGACCAGAAAACCGTCTGCGCCAACACCGGCCCACAAGAGCCAGTAACGGCCGTAGCCATCGGCCATCGTCACATGACCCAGATCCATTTCCTGAACTTTCCCATCGGCCAGGGCAGCGGTATCCTGCCACAAACGATGCGCATTCAGCAGGCCAGGCAAAGGCATATTCAATTCTCTGGCAAAGGAATTGGCCGTCCCCAAGGGCAAGGGGCCGAGCACTGTCTGGCTGCCTGCTAGACCATTGGCCACCTCTCCCAACGTGCCGTCCCCGCCGGCCGCCAACACCAGACCATGCCCCGCTGCAGCTGACTCCCGGGCCAAAATCATGGCATGTCCTACCGCCTGAGTCGGGCGCACCACCATGTCCCAGCCACGAGCCCGCCAAAAATCAGCGACGAGGTCCATAGACGCGGCCAAGTTTGCCGGTCCAGCTAAGGGATTGAAGATCAGGGTCGCTTGCCGCAGTTTTTTCAATTTCCAACCAGTAATCGCGTAATTTGCCCGCCAGGACGTCTGGGGGCGTATCCGTGGTATCCAAAATCAAATGGTCGCCAACGACCGGCTCTTGTACTTCCACCATCCATTGGTAGACCGCCCAATCAGCGTCCGATTTATCTTTCACGCTGTGGCCACGCCGCTGCCGCTGGCCCAACCGCTGCCGGATAATATCCTGTGCGGCCTGCACTGTGCAAACGGCCACCGGCGCACCGTTGCGTTGAGCCAGGCTGGCCAGATAATCACGCCGGGCCGCCAGATAATTCGACCCGTCAAAAACCACCCGCTGCCCCCTCTGTAAACGCTGCTCAATTAGGCCGTAACAGACTTCGTAAACCAGCATCATTTCGGCGGCCGTGTAGGTGGGCGACTGGCGAATTTGGGCGCGAACGGCATCTGTCGCCACCAGTACGCAGGGCAGCATTTTCTGCAAGCTGCTGACAATGGACGATTTGCCGGTTGCCGGTAGCCCAACCATCATCAACAGACTGCCACCCTGACGAAACCAGGGCGCATCAGGCAGTTGGCTGTCAATATCGTGGACGATTGAATCCAGACGCATCGTTAACCGGTTCCAGCTCAGGAGCAATCTTCTAATCCATCCACCTCTGGATCGCGCTCCTTCAGGATAGCAAATGCCCGATCCACATAAGCGTCGCCATCCACAAACAGATCATTCAGTTCACTTGCCGACTGAAACCGATCCCAGGTGGTGTGAATAAAGGTAACACGACGCCAATGCAGACTGATTATCGGGCGATCGAGGTAATGCAGAGGGCCAAGCTGCACTTTGTAGTAGAGGTCCCCGGCGTGGGGATGGTCTACTTCCTTGGGGAAAAGATCCCGGCGAGTGATCAATTCGTGGCCGGTGCGCCGGGCATAGGCGTGAATGGCCCACTTTTTCGGCCCAAATGCCCGGCCAAAGTAGAAGGCAAAATATTCGGCGAATAACCCCTTCGGCGCTGCTGACATAGGGATACGGTACCACCCTTCGCTTTCAACAATGCTGAAGTCGGCCGGTGTGGGCATGTAGGCTACTAATACACGATCTTCCGGGTACATGCCTAAATACTAATTTAGATAAAACCTTTGAGCAATAGAATTGGCTTATCTAAAGAAACCCTTCGGATCTTTTGGGGCAACCAAACGTTTCTCAGGCGCAGTTTCACGGTATAATGCGGGGGACTTTACCGATTTTGCCTGTATGGAGGCTTTTACTGATGCTAGATCCCCGTATTTCCCGATTAGCCCATTTGCTTGTGACTTATAGTGTGGCGGTAAAACCAGGCGACAAAGTTCTCATTCGTGGCAACAGCCTCAGCTTGCCATTGGTTTCTGAGACTTTCCGCGAAGTTTTACGAGCCGGCGGCCATCCCACCGTTTTTTGGGAAGAAGAAATTTTCTCGGAGATTTTGCTGCGTGAAGGAAACGATGAGCAGCTCCGTCATATCAGCGAACCGACAAAACTTGTGATGGAAACGTATGATTGTCTAATCGGGCTGCGTGGCAGTGAGAATACCCGTTCTCTAAGCAGCGTGGACCCGAATCGCCAGCGTATGAACCGACTTGCCGGCCGGGAATTAATGAAAACCTTTATGGAACGCAGCGCCAGCGGTGAACTGCGCTGGACGACGACGATGTACCCGACCAATGCCCATGCTCAGGAAGCAGATATGTCGCTGGCAGAATTTGAGGACTTTGTTTTTGCCGCCTGCCGTGTCGATAAGGCTGATCCGGTGGCTGAATGGCAGAAAGTGCGGGCTGAACAGCAACGGCTGGTCGATTGGCTGGCGGGAAAGGATCAGGTTGTGGTGAAGGGGCCAAACGTCGACCTGGCCTTATCCATCAAAGATCGCCGCTTTATCAATGCGGACGGCACGGCCAACATGCCTGACGGCGAGGTGTTCACCGGACCGGTTGAAGAGTCGGTGAACGGCTGGATTCGCTATACCTACCCGGCAATTTACAGCGGTCGGGAGGTTGAGGGGATTGAGCTTACGTTTGTCGACGGCCGTGTGACCGACGCCCACGCAAAAAAGAACGAAGAATTCTTGATCAGCGTGCTGGATTCGGATCCCGGCGCGCGTTATCTGGGCGAGTTTGCCTTGGGCACGAACTACGGCATCGACCGCTTCACCAAATCCATTTTGTACGACGAGAAAATTGGCGGCACGCTGCATACGGCCGTTGGCAGCGGCTACCCGGAAACCGGCAGCCGCAACAAATCGTCGGTGCACTGGGACATGATTTGCGATATGCGCAACGGCAGCCAGATTTGGGTCGATGGCGAACTGTTTTACGAGAACGGCCGTTTCGCCATCACCTGATTTGCAGCCTTATGCCTGAGCTTCCCGAAGTCGAAACCACCGTCCGCGCCCTACGCGAGCCGCTTATCGGCAGCACGATTGTCGGCGTCCGCAGTGATTGGCCCCGACAGATTGTGACGCCAGACCTGCCAGAGCTGCAGGCGCGCATACACGGCCTGCACATTCAAGCTATCAATCGTCGCGGCAAGTATCTGGTGTTCAACCTCAGCGGCCAGGAAACCCTCATCATCCACCTGAAAATGTCTGGCCACCTGGCGGTTACCGGCGCCGATGCCCCCCAATCGAAGCACGTCCACAGCGTCTTTAGCCTGGCAGACGGCCGTGAACTCCGTTTTCGTGACACGCGCAAATTCGGCCGGATTTACCTGGTAACCGATCCCTCCGAAATCCTGGGCAAACTGGGACCAGAACCGCTATCCCCGGAATTTACGGCCGAGACGCTGCGCCAACGATTAGCCGGGCGCAAACGCGCGATCAAGCCTTTATTGCTCGATCAGACCATCCTGGCCGGGATCGGCAATATTTACGCCGACGAATCGCTATTTTACGCCGGCCTGGACCCAAGACGGCCGGCCGACTCCCTGACCCCGGCCGACCTGAGCCGCCTTCATGCAGCCATCCAAAAAGTTCTCAAGTTGGGCATCGCGCGGGAAGGCGCCAGCATTGACTTGTATGTAAAGCCAGATGGCACCAAGGGCGATATGCAAAACGCTGTCGCTGTTTTTCGGCGGACCGGGTTGCCTTGCTACCAATGCCAGACGCCTATTACCCGCATCGTCCTGGGGGGGCGCAGCACTCATTTTTGTCCACATTGCCAACGGTAAAGGATTCGCCTGCATGTTACAGGCAAAAGGAAAGAAGCCATGCGTAATGAAATTGAGATCATGCGTGTACAGCGTATCCCCCCGCTGGGAAAACTTGTCGTCGAAATTAATGAGCAGCGCTATGAAAATGTAGCCGAAATTGCCGACCCTAAGCTGAAACAACGTGTCTTGGCGGCGATTGGCGAATTGATCACCTTCGTCGGTGGATACCAGAATTTAGTAGACATTGGCCTTGCCCCGGCAATCGCGCCGCCCGCAGCCGCGCCATCGGCCGAGCCGGATATAATGCCGGTTCCGCCGGAATTGGCCCGCCAACAAGAGGCGTTTCTGGCCCAACTAGAGGCCCAGCGCAACGAACTGGCCAATCAACCTCCGAAAGGCGGTTTTCGGTTATTTAACCGGCCGGAACCGGTTACCAACGCACAACCGCTGGTCGATTTTTCCGAGGAAGGGGAGGTGAAGCCCAAAGCCGAGCCGCCCAAGCCCCAGTCAATTGCGGAACAGATCGACGCGATTTTACAAAAACACCTGGCGGCTGATCCTAAATTCCGGGGGCGCAGCATCCATTTACGGCAAAATGCGAGCGCTGGTCTGCGTATTGAGGTGGATGGCATGAGCTACGAGAAGCCGGCTGACGTTCCTGATAAAGACATCCAGCTGGTTATCAAGATGGCCGTGAAGGAATGGAACGCCTCATAGCGAGGTGATGGGCTAACAACCGACCGGCAAGCTGTTTTCGGGGAGCAATTTGTGGAAATGGGCAAGTAATTGCTGACGGCCGTCTGCCGGCAAAAAAGCAGAGGCGGCCGCATTCAACACCATCCGGCGCAGCTGGGCATATTGCAAACCCAAATCCTGCATAGCCACCACGTACTCGTCGGTCAAGGTGAGGTTGCTGACGCTGGGATCGTCCGTGTTTAACGTCGCCAACAAATTCAGGTCCAGCATATCCACCAGCGGATGGTGGCTCACACTGTGCACGACGCCTGTTTGCAAGTTACTCGTCAGGCACACTTCCAGGGCGATATTTCGTTCCTGGACCAGCTTGAGCACCTGAGAATTTTCGATAGCCCGAACGCCATGCCCTACCCGGCTGGCATACAGCTCTTCGATTGCCTGACGAACGCCGAGGGCGCTGGCCCACTCTCCGGCATGGATCGTAACGCCCAAACCAACTTCTTTAGCCGTCTTAAAAATAGGTTTAAATGGGGTCGGCGGATACTTCACTTCGTCGCCGGCCAGGTCTATGCCCACGATGCCCTGGCCTGCCCGATCGTAGGCGATATGGGCTACCTCTTGGGCCTGAGCAATTGGCTCATGGCGCACCAGGCTGATAATGAGACCAACCAGAATGTTATAATCCTGGCTGGCCTGGCGTACGGCCGTTATCACCCAGTCCGTCACCTCTGCCAGATTAAACCCTCGCACGCGCGCCAACGCCTGCGGGCTGAAGCGCAGCTCCAGATAATGAATGTTATCCAGAGCCGCGTCGGCCACAGCCTCATACGCCAGGCGGCTGATCGTTTCCGGACTGCGATAAAAATGGCGCAGCACCTCAAATTTACTCAAAAAAGCTTCGTGATTGGGGGGATCATCGGTTATTTGCACGAACGGCCGTAAATTTTCCACATCATTGGCCGGTAAATCCAGACTGTACTCGCGGGCAATTTCCAAGAGCGTTTGAAGGCGTAAAGAGCCTTCCAGGTGTCGATGAAGATCGATTTTGGGCATAGCCTGCAAACATGCCCGTGAAATTTTCATAGTCCCGTTATTATGCATTCGCCACTATCACTACACGCCAGATTAAAAAGAACAACACCAACAGCCCACCCGGCTAATTTCACTCAACGATCTGCTCCGCGCGAACCTCTCTTACCTTGGGCAGTGTAAAATAAAACGTACTACCTTCTCTGGGTTCACTCACCACCCAAATCTTACCCTGATGCGCATCCACAATTCGCTTCACGATGGCCAGGCCAATGCCTGTCCCACCAAACCGGCGGCGCGACGACCCGTCGATCTGATAAAAGCGATCAAAAATTCGCGTTTGCTTATCCTTGGGCATGCCAATGCCCTGATCTGTCACGGTAACCTGTATTTCGTTTTCAAAATCTTCCAGCGACACCGTAATCATGCCCCCATTGGGACTAAACTTCATGGCGTTGGCAATCAGATTATCCAACACTTGATTTATGCGGCCTTTGTCTATAGGCACGATGGCGGAGGTAACGGGTAGTCTGGCCTCCACCAGCAAGCCTCTTTTTTCGGCCACCATTCGATGGCCGGCAATGGCCGCTTTAATCAGATCAACCATCGAATGAAATTCTATTTGCAAATTCCCGGAATCAATGCGCTGCAAGGTGATAATGTCATCGATGAGGCGGGTGATTTCGTCGGTTTTGGTGGCGACAATTTGTAACGCCTCCTGCTGCACCTGGGTCACCAAACCCATTTCGCCTTCCATCAGCAAGTCTACATAGCCCTTCACAAACGTCAGCGGCGTGCGCAGCTCATGAGAAACGTTCTGGACTAATTCGTCTTTTAGGCGATCGCTCTCCTTCAATTCTTCATAGGCGGCAGCCAATTCTGCGGCCCGTGCTTCCACCTCTTCAAAAAGACCCGCATTGGAGATCGCAATGCTCGCCTGAGCAGCGGCAATCGTCATCAACTGGATGTCGGAGGCGCTGAACGCATTGGGCCGGTCGCTGTCAATCGTCAGCGTCCCGATCGTTTCGCCGCGCACAATCAGGGGAACCACCAGCAAGCTGCGCACAATCTCGCTGAAGAAGAGGAATTCAGGCTCCTGATACGTGTCCCGAATGTAAACCAGCTGGCCATGCTGCACAACTTCGCCGGAAATACTTTCGTCCACTTGCATGCGGGCTTGCATATATTCTTCATTCACACCGGCGGCCGCCGCCACAATTAACTCCATGCGATCCTCGGTGAGCATGGTGATGGTGCTGGCGCGGGCATTGAGGAGCCCCTGCAAAATCTGGACGGTGGTTTGCAGCACCGAGCGGATTTTGAGCTTGCCGGTGACTTTTTGGGCCATGTCCACCAGGGCCGACATATCACGCAGGCGGCGCTGGGACTCGTCAAACAGGCGCGCATTGCGCACGGCTACGGCAGCCTGGTCGGCTAAGAGGTTGAGCAGCAAGATTTCATCTTTGGTGAACACATGGGGATGCAAATAGGTGATGGTAAATGCGCCAATCACTTCCTCCCCGCGTTTTAAGGGAAAGCCAGCGATAGCCTGGATTCCCCAGGCTTTGGCCGCTTCGGACTGAAACAGGGCGTGTTCGGGGGCATTGTTGATGATAACCGGTTCACCGCGTTTCACGACGGTAGCCGTCAAACCATCAGGGCGCACGGCCGTTACCGCCGCATCCCGACGGCCGTCCCGCCACAACGCCGACCCAAAGGTAAATTTGCCGGTTTCCTGATCATACAGATAAATGTGCAAATTGGTGGCATCCACCAGCTTCAGCGCCGATTCGGTAATTGCATCCAACACGGTGCTTTGTTTGAGCGGCGTATTCAATTGCAGCACAATGTTGTGAAATGTTGCCAGCTCTTCCACCCGGCGCTGCGCTTGGGCAAACAAATGCGCATGTTCGATAGCGATCGCTGCCTGGCTGGCCAGGTTTTGGGCCAACCGCTGCTCGCCTGGCGTAAACGACCGCAAATCGGACACCTGGCCCAGAGCCAACAGCCCCAGGATATTATCGCCCCGAACCAGGGGCACCAGCAGCACAGCATTGAGCCCGGCGGTGGTCAGCAGCGCCTGTCGATCCGGGGAGTGGGCGTTGTCGGAACGCAAAAAATACGCTTCACGTGTCGCTAAAACGCGCTGGATAACCTCGTTTTTCTCCAGGCCTTCGACACGGCTCATGCCTATGGGCTCGGCATCTTGCTGTTGTCGAGCGACAGGGCCCATTTTCTGGTGGGAATTGCTATGGGCAGCCGGCATAAAATGCTGGCGAGAACGGTCCCAGACAAATATCGTGCAGCTATCTACCTGCAGCGCCCGGACCATTTCGGCCACAACCGATTGCAGCACGAATTCCTGGTCCAGATTGGCGGTCATGGTGGCGCTGGCCTGGTAAAGCGTGTTTAACTCATTCAACTGCTGCTGGGTCTGGCGGTAAAGGGCGGCGTTTTGCAGGGCAACGGCCGTGTGCGCCGATAAAGTCGAAGCCAGCCAGCGCTGGTGCCGATCAAAGGCCTCTGGCGTGTAGCTCTCAATAATCAAGACGCCTAAAACGTCCCCACCGGCCGCCAGCGGCGTGCCCAACCAACTGCAAATTTTTTCGCTGCCCGGAAAGGGGCGCCAGCGCGCATCCTCCGCCGGATGATCCAGTAAGATCGCCTCTTTGTTCTGAATGATCTCTTGCACCAGAGGATGGTCGCGCCAGATTTTTTCCAAATCTGCCGGGGAAAGGTCTGGCGGGCGATCGGCGGTGTTATAGTTGCTTACCAGCTTGAGGGTTTGGTGCTCCCAAAAGAAAATCAGGGCCGTGTCAAACGTCAGCAGGCCGTTGAGGGACAACAGCAAGTGCTGCAGCACGGCTTCTTGCTGCAGGGTGCTGCTGATGGCGGAAATGGCCTGACGCAGCGCCACGGCGACCTGGTAATCGCGGGTGCTTTTGACGACCAGTTCTTGTGAGCGCACATAGAGGTGAGTGTTGTGAACGGCCGTAGCCACATGAGCGGCAATCGCCTGCAAAATCTCAAAATCCGCCGACTGAAATGCGTCGGGCACGTCGCTGTGGACGGCAATGGCTCCCAGCACATCGCCGCCGTACATCATGGGCACACACATAACGGCCGTGGGCATCTTGGCCACCACCAGGCCGGCAGCAGGCTTGTCGTCGTTGGGCCAATCGCTGGAGAAATAAGGCAGCCCATTGGTCACCACCCAGCCGGCCAGGCTGTCGGCATAGAGACTGGAGATGGGCGGGTGCTGGATGGTCTTTTGATCCTCCAAAAGACAGGGGAAAGAAAGCTGGTTGGTCTGGCTGTCGTGGAGGGCAATGTAGCCTGTGGCTGCAGAAAAAGCCACCAGGATTTTTTTCAGCACCTGCTCCAACATCGGCGGCAGCGGCCCGATGACGCGCACGGTTTCGGCGATGTCGTACACCACTTCCAAAAAGCGGACCTGATCTGGATCGGCTGCAGGGCGAAAATAGGGCGCGGTGGCCAGCACCGCCACGGCCGTTTCGGCGAAAGCCACCTCGTCAGCTCGAAAAGGCTCGATGCGGGTAAGGGTCAACCAATAACCGGAAAAGCCAACGGCCAGACGCAGGGAAAACGCGTCAGCAGGAAGATCGGGAACGGCCGTTTTCGTCAAAACGGCCGTCTGCGCCGCCAGCTGCTCCGTCGCCAACCGCGCCGCCAATTCCTGTACCAGAGCAAACGAAGTTGCCTGTTTTAGCTCAGGCTGCCAGTGCCGTAGTGACCCAAAATCGATGACAACATCCTGTGGCATAAATTGATAACCCAACTGGATACTTATGCGTTATTACCGTGGCCAATGCGCCTGCCCAGCACCTAAGAAACTTATCCACAATCGTTTTACCGGCTGGCGTCAGACTCATTCTGATGAAAGCATTATTTCATTAAATCGTCAATGTATGCTAGTGAAAGAGCCGTTAAAAGTCAACGCCTGAAAACGCGAGACAGCGCCTGTAAAAGCGCTGTCTCGGGTTTATCAGATTAACGGCGAGACGGCCGTTTCTTTGCCGGGGACTGTCCGCCAGCCGGAACGGCCGTGGCCGCCTTGCTGCCATGACAATGCTTATACTTCTTCCCGCTGCCGCAGGGACAGGGATCATTGCGGCCAACCTTCGGCACGTCGCGCCGCAGTTCCACGCCCTTGCCCTGTTCCCGTTTCACCACCTGGAACCCGGCCTCCTGCGCCTTCAATTGATACGTCACTTCAGCTTCTTGCTGCTTCACATAGGCTTGATGGCTGGCAACCTGGCGGAAGAACCGGTCCACCACATCCCGATCCACGTTCTGGCGCATGTTGGCAAACATCTCCGCCGAGCGAATCTTATACTGCACCTTCGGATCCCGCTGCCCCACAGCCTCCAGGCCGACTTCGCGGCGCAAATCATCCATCGCCGTCAGGTAATCGCGCCATTCCCGGTCGATGGCATCCAGCAGCAGCAGCCGTTGGAAATTCTGATATTCCTCTTCGCCAATTCGGTCGCGCCACTTATCTTGCTGTGTCTGCACATATCCGCTCAAAGCGGCAACCAACTGTTCGCTCTCTAGCGTCGACAGACTGGTCAACAGCAAATCGCGCACGGCCGCATCCACCGCCAGACGAAAACGCAGTTGGCGCGACGCCGCATTCTTCACCGACAACCCATCCAGGTTAAATTGCGCAAATGCCTGATTCAGTTTCTCCTCAGCGTCTTGCCAGATCTTGGCCCGTTTTTCCGGGGCAATCTGCTGCGCCAAAAACTCATTGTAAAAATCTTCGACCTGGGTCAAATATTCGCGCCGGGCGCTTTCACGCGCCTGAACCTGGCCGCTGCGGCGGCTGGCCAGGCTGCCCAGGTTGGGCACGGTAGCCAGCAAAGGCAGGAACCGCCCCATCGCCTGCAATAACTGCTGAATATTCAGGCCGTTCTCTTCGTTCTCATATGCCAGAACCAGCAGATCTTCGGCCAGCCGATTGGGCGGCAGATCGGCCAGTTCGGCCCGATCCAGCTCGGTGATTGCCGGCAGCAGGCCGCGCAAACGGGCCACCACGCCGTTCAGGTTGATGGTGTCCAGGGCGTCGGTGCTGAAATCGTTAATCGTACGCTCAATCTCGCCGCGCACAAAGGCGATGTAGTTGTTGATGTAATTCTCAACCAATTCTGCGATGGCCGACGCGAAGGCATCTTCAATTTTGGCATCCAGGTCGATCGATTCGCCCATCAAAATCGCCCGGCGCTCGTTGTAAATCGCCTGCCGCTGCCGATTCATAACGTCGTCGTATTCCACGACGTTTTTGCGAATGTCGAAGTTGTAGCCTTCGATTCGCTCCTGAGAGCTTTCGATGATGCGGTCGAGCACTCCAAATTCCAACGGCGTGTCCTCTGGGATGTTGGACAGGACACCGCGCGACATCCAGGCCTTCAGGCGTTCGCCGCCGAAACGGCGCATCAGGTCGTCCTCCAGGGAGAGGAAGAAACGCGAGGAGCCGGGGTCGCCCTGGCGGGCCGCACGGCCGCGAAGCTGGTTATCGATACGGCGTGATTCATGCCGTTCTGAGCCGATGACGTGCAGGCCGCCTAAGTCGCGCACTTCTTTTTGTTCGGCCTTGGTTTTGGCCATCACGTCGTGGATTCTGTCGATGATGTCGGCGGGCAGGCCGGGCACGGCCGTTAATATTTCGCGCGCCTCGTCCTCTTTGTGGGCCAGCACCGACCGGATGAGCGCCGCCCGGGCATTGTAATGCTTATCGAACAGCATTTCTGCCAGGAATTGGGCGGTGGCTTTGGGGTCTTCGTGGATAGTCTGGTAACGGCCGTATTCTTCCTGCAAGCGCACAATGTCATCCACCAGGGCCACATTTTTGTTCTGCTCATCCAGGAAAAGCCGCGCGTCACCCAGAGCGCCGCCACGCACCAGGCGCACAACGTGCAGCACCTGCTCGTAATCCAATTCATACGGCTCTTGCAGCGTGCGGGCCAGATAACCAATGATCTGCACCTTCTCAATTTCCGCCAGAGCGTCGTCGAAATGCGCTTTGGTCACCAGCAACTCATCCACCAGAGGCTCGGCCAGCTTGGGATGCTTGTGCGCATACGTTCGGGCGGCTTCTTCACCGTCTTCCATCAGGCGCACAGCCAGTTGGGTCAACTGCACCCGATCAAATAACTGCTTATCCATCATCTCCGAAGCCAGACCTTCGGGATTGCCGCCTAACAAAATGTCGGTCCCACGGCCGGCCATGTTGGTGGAGATGGTGACCGCTTGTTTGCGACCGGCCTGGGCAACCACCAGCGCTTCGGATTGGTGCATTTTGGCGTTCAAAACGGTGTGCGGAATGCCTTCTGACTTGAGCATCCGGTCAATCACCTCGGAATGCTCCACCGAGGTCGTGCCTACCAGAATCGGTCGGCCGATTTCGTGAATGCGCTTGATCTCCCGAATAATGGCCTGATCTTTGGCGTCTACTGTGGCGTAAACCTGGTCGGCGAAGTCGATACGTTTGAAGAATACAGGCTGATTGGTAGTCGGATCCACGTAGGAAATGGCTTCCGCCCCTTCCAATTTCTCCTTGCGCTCTTGGAGGCCGAGACGGCCGTTATCCACAATATCCTGCACATTGGTCGGCAGCGGCGCTACCCCCAATTCGTAAATTTCGTCAAACTCTTCGGCGTCAGTCAGGGCCGTACCGGTCATACCGGCCAGTTTTTCATACAAACGGAAATAGTTTTGCAGGGTGATCGTCGCCACCGTGACCGTTTCCCGGCGCACGTTGACGCCCTCTTTGGCTTCAATCGCTTCATGCAGCCCATCGGAGTAACGGCGGCCCGGCATCAGACGGCCGGTAAAATCATCCACAATGATCACCTCACCGTCCTGCACCACATAATGGACGTCACGCTTAAACAAATACTGCGCCCGCAGGGCATTGTCCAGGTAATACGTCAGGTGAAAGAAGCGCGGATCATAAAGGCTATCCCCGGCGTCCTGATCAATCTCGGGAATCCGGTTTTCAATCTCGGCAATACCCAACTCGGTCAGGCTGATGGAGCGGCTCTTTTCATCGATGTCGTAATGGCCGTTGGGGTCTTCGTCTTCCTCGGCGGTATTTTCCCGCAGCCGCCGCACGTAATCGGCAAAACGCAGATAGTCTTTGCCCGAACGCGGCGCCGGCCCGGAGATGATCAACGGGGTACGCGCCTCGTCAATCAGCACGTTATCGACCTCGTCGATAACTGCGTAATGCAGCTCGCGCTGTACCAGGCGGTCTTTGCCCGTGGCCATGTTGTCGCGCAGATAATCGAAGCCAAACTCGCTGCTGATACCGTAGGTAATATCGGCCATGTATGCCTGCTGGCGGGTGCAAGGCCGCCAATGAACCAGGCGCTCATCCTCCAGCTCAGCCCCAGGATTCACGTAATCCGGGTCATACAGCGCCGAAAACTGCTGTGGGCCAATGCAGGCCACGCTGAGGCCAAGATGGTAAAAAATGTTACCCATCCAGCCGCCATCGCGCCGCGCCAGGTATTCATTCACGGTCACAAGATGCACACCGCGCCCGGTTAGAGCATTCAAGAAGAGGGGCAAAGTAGCCACCAGCGTTTTACCTTCACCGGTGCGCATTTCCACTACTTCGCCGCGGTGCAGCAGAATACCGCCCATGAGCTGCACGTCGTAATGGCGCAGGCCGGTGGTGCGGACCGAGGCTTCTCGGACCAGGGCAAAAGCTTCGACTAACAGGTCATCCAGCGGCTCGCCATTCTCGAAACGGCCGCGCAATTCGGCCGTTTTCTCGCGCAGTTCGTCATCCGACATTTGCTGCAATTGTGGCTCCCACTCACCAATCTCTTCCACAATGGGCCGCAAACCATTAATCAGCTTTTGGTTGGAATCCCCGACAATTTTTGTAAGTAATTTTTTAAACATAGCGGTTTCTAAGACCTTTGATAACGTCTGATTTGGCTTTTACCCCGACGTAGCGTTGGCGTTAAAAGCCCAAAAATTAGAGACTGGCCCTTCCAGTCTCTAAAAATTTCCTCGCAGTATAGATTTTTGCGGTCACTAATTTACCACGTTTGTCTTAATATTATATTAACTCCAGCAAACCAGCCGTCAAACTTTTACTCATTGAACAATTCACCGACGCTGCGGCCTTCGTGCGAACGCAGAATCACCTCGCCTAACAACTTCGCCACGGTGAGGATCGTCATGTTGGGCAGCAGCTTCTCCGGGCGGATGGGGATTGTATCCGTGGTAACGATTTCTTTGATGGGCAAATTGCGCAATCGGGTCGTCGCCGGATCCGATAAGACAGGATGGGTGAAGGCAACATAAACGTCCAGAGCGCCCATGGTTTTTACCAGGGTAACCGCTTGTTCAATGGAACCGGCCGTATCCACCAGGTCATCGACAATGATCACGTCCTTACCGGCAACGCTGCCGATCAACGTCAGGGCCTCTCGTTCGCGGGTGTTACCAACCCGCCTTTTTTCGACAAACGCCAGAGGAAAATCTAACTGCGCTGCAAAGTTCCGCCCTTTTTTGGCAAAGCCTAAATCCGGGGTAACAACCACCGCGTCTAACTGCTTTTTGCGTAAATAGTCAATCAGGATATAGGAGGCGGTCAATGAGTCGCCGGGAATCTTGTAGAAGCCTTGAATCTGCCCGGCGTGCAGGTCGATGGTCATCCAGCGGTCGGCGCCGGCCACTTCGATCATGTCGGCGAGCAGCCGAGCGGTGATGGGGACACGGGGCTCGACCTTTTTGTCGCTTTGGGAATAGGCCATATAGGGCACAACGGCCGTTATCCGGCCGGCCGAATCCCGCTTCAAGCAATCAATCGCTATCAGCATTTCCATGATGTTGCGATGGACGGGCCGGGTATGGCTCTGGATAATGTACACGTCCTGGCCGCGCACGCTGCCCGACAGGCGCACCAGCAAATTTTCATTCGGAAATTCCACGATGTCCCAAGGGCTGATCGGAATGTTAATGTAGTCGGCAATACGTTGGGCCAGCTCCGGACAGCCAGAACCGGCAAACAATTTGATATCGCCAAAGGTGATTAAGCCTGTTGTCATGATTCCCCTCTCGTTTGGAGCAAATTTTTAAAGCGCGCGACCGGTGGTGTCGGAAAGTTGCGCCAAAAGCTCGGCTACGGCCGTATACGGATCCATCTCGCGGGCGGCAACGGCCGTTACCAATGCCTCACGCTTCTCGGGAGCAACCGTTACCTGCAGCCGGCGCAGCAGGTTCGCCCGCAGCAAATGCTCCATCTCGCGCCAACTCCGCTCTTTCTCGCGGGCCAGCCAATCGCTTGTGGCCTGCAAATGCGCTTTGTGCCGCTGAATTGCGGCGATCAACTCGGGAACGCCCGCGCCCTGGGTGGCGATGGTTGCCTGCACGGGCACCTGCCAAACCCCATGGGTGGCAGGTTGATCACCGGCAGCGGTCAGGACACGGCCGTGATGCCGAACCACAGTGCCTTCGCCCATGTGGAGCATCATTTCCAATGCCTTCACCGTGCGATCCGCGCCTGGGCGGTCGGCTTTGTTTACCACCAGGATGTCGGCAATCTCCAGGATACCGGCCTTGAAGGTTTGAATGTCGTCGCCCATGCCCGGCGCTTCGATGACCAGGGTCGTATGCGCCGCGTTGGCGATATCCACCTCCGCCTGGCCCGCCCCCACCGTTTCTACCAGAATGACGGGAAAGCCGGCGGCGTCTAATATTTTCACCACGGCCGCCGTCGCTTCCGCCAATCCGCCCAGGCTGCCCCGCGAAGCCATGCTGCGAATAAAGATGCCCGAATCCCCGGCCAGGTCGCGCATCCGTACCCGGTCGCCCAACAAGGCTCCGCCGCTAAACGGGCTGCTGGGATCGACGGCAATGATGCCTACCGGCGCACCCTGGCGGCGAAATCCTTTGGCCAATTCGTTCACCAGGGTGCTTTTACCTGAACCCGGCGGTCCGGTAATGCCAATCACATGGGCCTGTCCGGTAAACGAGTAGAGGGTGGAAACGGCCGTTTCCATCGCCGATGCACTGTTCTCCACCAGGGTGATTAGCCGGGCGATGGCGCGTGGGCGACTCGCCCTGACCTGGGCCAACAGGTCATCCACGCTGAACAGCTCCACGCACAAACGCCACGATCTCTTCTGTGCTCGCGCCAGGGCCAAACACACCGGCGACCCCCATTTCCTGCAAAACTGGCAAATCGTCTCCGGGGATAATACCGCCCAGAAAGACCGGCACATCGGCCATGTCGTTTTGCCGCAGCAGGGTCATCACCCGTTCAGTCAGCGGTAGATGCGCCCCGGACAAAATACTCAAACCAATCGCGTCCACGTCCTCTTGCAAGGCCGCCTCAACGATCATTTCCGGCGTCTGGCGCAGCCCGGTGTAGATCACTTCCATGCCGGCGTCACGCAGCGCCCGCGCCACGACTTTTGCGCCGCGATCATGCCCATCCAACCCGGGTTTGCCGATTAAAATACGCGGTGTATGCTGCCCTTCTTCCATCAAGCTACCTCTTCTTCTTTAGCCAGATCAGCGACACTGACGGACAAAATTTGTGCGGCGATTATACCGGGAGACTGACGCTTTTTCGAATAAACGCTATTTTAACGTCTAAATTCGTGGCGATAATATGAAAAATCGGCTAACTGCTTGCAATCTAACCCGGTTCTGGACTATACTCTTATGTAATACTGTTATGTAACCTTAATAATTCGCCGGTAAATTCATCCGCAGGAGGGTGTTTCATGCGAAAATTATTCAAATCTCCGATTTCTTATTTGGCTGTGCTTCTCCTCGTTGGCGCCTTTCTTCTGGCGACGGTGCAAACTTCCGCCGCCCAGGATCGCGCCGCGACGGGCATCGTCACGACCGGGGCGCTGAACGTGCGATCCGGTCCCGGCCTGGAATTTAGCATTGTGACCACTGCTTACCAGGGCCACGCTGTCGCTGTTTTGGGCCGCAGCGGTTTCAACACCTGGGTAGAAATCCGCACATTTAGCGGCGTCATCGGTTGGGCCAACTCCAACTACATGCAAATGGACGTGCCGTTAAACAATTTGCCGATTGTTGGCTCGGGTACAGTGCCGCCTGGGACAACCCCGGCGCGCACACCGGCCATCGGCGTGGTCAACACAGGCGCGGTAAACGTGCGCACCGGACCAGGCTATGGGTACCCAATCGTGACGATCGCCTACCAGGGGTACACCTTCTCTCTGTTAGGCCGCACAGGCGACAATGCCTGGGTGAGAGTGCGCATGGTTGATACCACCGAAGGCTGGGTGAATGCCGGCGCATTGAACACGAATGTACCCGTAGGGTCCCTGCCCATTGTGAATGTGACGACACCGCCTACGTCTGGGCCAACGGCCGTTATCAATACCGGCGCGCTGAACGTCCGCACCGGACCGGGTATCCAATTCCCCGCAGTTGCCGCCGTTTATAACGGCCACGTCGTAACAATGCTGGGCCGCAACGCCGACAGCAGTTGGGTGAAAGTGCGCCTCTTCAATGGTCAGGAAGGCTGGGTCAACGCCCGCTACATCACCCCCAACTCGCCCATTGCCAATCTGCCGATCCTGGACAACTCTGGCACAACGCCTCCAGGCGCAACGGCCGTTGTCAATACCGGCGCGCTCAACGTTCGCTCCGGCCCCGGCCCCCAATTCGCCGCCCTCACCTCCGTGCCTTTTGGCACGACGATGTCGCTCATCGGCCGCAACTTTGACGCCACCTGGGCCAAAGTTCGGCTGACAACCGGCGTCGAAGGTTGGGTGAACGCCAGCTTTATCGTCGCCAACGTCGCCATCACCAGCCTGCCCATCGCCGATGGCTCCGGCAGCGTGCCGGCGGCTACCGTCAATACCGGCGCATTGAACGTGCGCTCCGGTCCGGGCGTGAGCTTTGGGATTTTGGAAGTCATTTATCAGGGGACGCGGGTCAGTTTGCTTGGCCGGACGGCCGATTCCACCTGGGTGCAAATTCAAACACCCAACGGAACGACGGGCTGGGTGAATGCGTCGCTGCTTCAAGCCAACGTGCCCATCACCAACCTGCCGGTCGTTGGCGGCACGACACCGCCGCCTGTGGCCACCAATGCCGTCGTTACCACCGGCGCATTGAACGTGCGCTCCGGGCCGGGTCTGGCTTTCCCGGCCGTCACGACAGTCAACAATGGCGCCCGACTGACGCTGATTGGCCGCAGCGCTACGGCCGTTAATCCGCCTTGGGTCCAGGTTCGCCTGGAAAATGGGCTGGTAGGCTGGGTCAACGCCAACTACATCTACACCACCGTGCCGTTGGCCAATCTGCCCGTCACAGGCTAAGCGCTTTACCGTCAAAAGCAAAAGGAGCCTCGGAATCACCGAGGCTCCTTTTTTTTAACCCGGCAGAACACTGCCGGAGTCAGTCGCGGCAGTCGGCGCAGAGGCCGTAAAATTCTAACAGGTGCCCCTGCACTTCAAAGTTAAAGCGCTGCCCCACCACTTCTTCAATTTCTGCCAGGACACAATCGTCAAATTCTATGACTTTGTCGCACGTGCCGCACACCAGATGGTGATGATGGCCTTGATGCAGCAGAACGTAATGCGCCGCCCCCGTGCCCTGATATACCGGCCGGATCAAATTAAGCTGGCACAATAAATCCAGCGTACGGTAAACGGTCATCCGGCCGACGCTGGGAGCTTCTTCATGCACCCGCTCAGCCAGTTCATCGGCGGATACGTGCCCGCCGCAGGCTACTAGCGCAGCTAGAATGGCGCGCCGGGCGGCGGTTAGCCGGTAGCCACGAGCGGTCAGAGCGGCATGAAGTTGGGTTAACTGCTCTTCCATAACGGTCTCATTTTACAGAAAATGAGATTTTTTATCAATAAGCCGGGTCGTTACCGTCCGGCCGCGACCAGCTCTTTGAGAGTTGCGGCCAGGTTTTTGCTTTTGACCAGCGTTTCACCCACCAGGATGGCATCCACGCCGATGTCGCGCATGGCCCGGACGTCTACGGCCGTTTTCAGCCCACTTTCGGCCACCACCACCACGTCAGGTGGAATGAGCTTACGCAGGCGAGCGGTGTTGGCAAAATCTACTTCAAAGGTCTGCAAATTACGATTGTTCACTCCCAGGATGCGCGGCTTGACGCCCAGCGCTTTCTCTAATTCGGCTTCGGTATGCACTTCGACCAGAGCATTCATGCCCAACTCATGGGCAAGCTGCAGCAAGTCGCGTAAATCGGTGGGACCAAGGACAGAGGCAATGAGCAAAATTGCGTCCGCGCCCGCCGCCCGTGCTTCGTAAACCTGATAGGGGTGGAAGATGAAGTCTTTGCGCAGCACCGGGATCTTGCGCCCGCTAACCGCTTCGCGCACGTCGCGGAGGTGCTCCAAGGAGCCTTGAAAGTGACGGCCGTCAGTTAACACCGAAATCGCGCTGGCCCCACCCTGCACGTAAGCCTGCGCCAGCCGCACCGGATTGTACTTGGGAACCAGCAGGCCCTTGCTGGGCGATGCTTTTTTACACTCGGCGATGAGCGACACGCCCGGCTTTTTGAGGGCGGCGTAAAAATCGTTGGGCGGTGGGGCGATGTTGGCAAACGCCCGCACATTCTCAAAAGAAACTTCGCGCATCACCTTGGGCAGATTTTCCCGGTGAAAGGCCATGATCTCGTCGAGGATGGTTCCTCGTTGTTTAGAAAGGTTGGTTACGCTCATAAGAATGGGGGAGACTAGAGACTTTACCGGTCTCCAGTCGCTAATCTCCAGCAAAGCTGTTCGTTTTTTCAATCCATGCTTCTAAGGTGGCCAGGGCACGGCCGTTATCAATGCTGGCGCGCGCTTTTTCCAGGCCGGCAGGCAAATCATCGTCGGCGACGGCCAGGGCCGCGGCGGCGTTCAGCAGCACGATATCGCGGCGCGGCCCCCGGTCTTTGCCGCTGAGGATGTCGCGGGTGAGAAGCGCATTTTCCTGCGGCGTGCCGCCCAGCATGTCGTCCAAAGTGGCCCGCGCCAGACCCAATTCATACGGGTCCAATTCGCGGGTGCGCACCACGCCATCCCGCAAATAGCTGACGCGGTTGACGCCGCTGGTTGAAAGCTCGTCGAGGCCGTCTGCGCCGTGGACCACATAGGCGGCGCGGCTGCCCAATTTGCCCAACACGGCCGCCAGCGGCTCTGTCAATGTTGGGCTGTAAACGCCAATGAGCTGGTGAGTAGCCCCGGCGGGATTGGTCAGCGGTCCCAAGACGTTGAAGATGGTGCGCTGCCCAATTTCCCGGCGCGGCCCAATGGCAAACCGCATGGCCGGATGATGATGGATGGCGTACAAAAAACCAATGCCCACGTCGGCTACGCAGCCAGCGACCTGCGCTGGAGTAAGGTCCAGGTTGCCGCCCAGGGCCATAAGCACATCGGCGGACCCGGATTTGCTGCTGGCGGCCCGGTTGCCGTGCTTGGCCACCTTCACCCCCGCCCCGGCAACGACGAACGCGGCCGTGGTGGAAATATTAAACGTATGCTTGCCGTCGCCGCCGGTGCCGCAGGTGTCCAACAGCATCTCGCCGGGGATCAGACCGGGCACGTCCACGCCGACGACGTGGGCGCGCATGGATTGGGCGCTGCCGGCGATTTCGTCGACGGTCTCGCCTTTCATGCGCAGCGCGGTGAGGTAGCTGCCGATTTGCGCCGGGGTGGCTTCACCGTTCATGATGATGTCCATGGCCGCTTCGGCCTGAGTGAAGGTGAGATCACGGCCGTTTATCACGGCCGCAATCGCTGTTCTCAAAGGCATACAATTTCTCCTGGCAATGTCATTTTGCTATTCGGCTGATGAGACGGCCGTCTACCACCACCGGTCTCTCCTTACAAAACCTTCGTCACTTGCAGCCAGTTGTCGGCGTTAACGGCCGTTATCGCTTCCGCCGATCCCATAACCACCACCAGGCCGTGCTGATTGACCTGGGCCAACACGTCGCCAAAGGCGTGGAAATCGGCGGCCGATGTGGCCAGAATTTCATCGCGGTACTGCTGGCGCGCCGCATCGGTGCGGCCGATGAGGTAACGCTGCAGCGATGTGAAGCCTTTGGCGTCCGGCAGTTGGTAGGCGTCCATCGACCCAATCGCACCGATGATGGATTTAACCAATTCAGCGTCGCTCAAGTCCAGGCGGCGCAGGAAATCGGCCGTGCCATCATAGTTGGTCAGCGTCTGCGCCAGATTTGGGTCGCGGTAAGAGAGGAACGAGTAAACGCCCGAGTCCATGTCGAATGAGCAGAAGCCGCCATATGCGCCGCCTTGCACGCGCACTTTTTCCCACAACCAGGTGGTGCGCAGATAATTGTTGATCACCGCCACCGAGCCATGCAGGTTGTAGCCCAGGTCGTACAGATTGGCCCCCTTGCCCACGTAGTTCACCTGCGCGGGAATGGTCAGGCCCTCACTTTGGCGGCTGAAATCTGGTTGCCAGGTGAGTAATTGGCCCGGTTTGGCCGGGAAAGCGGCCAGGAAGTTGGCCAGTTGGGGCTGGAATTGGGCGAAGTTGTCGGCGTCCAGGGTGACGTTGACAATGAGGTTTTGCCGATTGACGAGCAGTTGGCGTACGGCTTCCAGTTTGGCCAGTACGCCAGGCCAGTCGTTTTCCACGTCTTCGGCCAGTTGGCGCAGGAGGAAAAGGTAGCTGATGCCGCCCATTTGCTCGTCGGCCCAGGCTGATTCGTCGAAATGGGCACGGAGACGGCCGTTTACCACCGTATGGCCCGACGGCACCAGCCCGGCCTCGCTGCGCGCTTTGCCCTCCAGCACGATCTGGCGGAAGCGGGCCTGGTTGTCCAGCTTCACCGTGAGCAAAATGTCACGCAGAATATCCAGCATGTCCTGAGCCTGGGCCGTGGTCGCCTTAGCGCGCAGGAACAGCCAGGCCATGCTGCCGCCCCTGTCGGCCAGCGCCGAGGTGACGTGCGTCGGGTAAATGCCGCCCGTTTTGCGGCCAATGCGCTGCGACAGCTTGACGAAATCTTCGGTTTCCGTGCCTAATTTCACCAGCGTTTGCCCAAACAGGCGCACGTAAGGCAGCAAATCGGCGGGGACGGCCTTCATGTTCAGGCCAATGTCGCAGTAGACGATGCCATTGGTAAACAGGTCGTGGTAGATGACCTGGCTGCCTTGCAAAGTCGAAACCTCAATGGGAATGAGCTTGTTTTCTTTGTCCAGGTCGGCCAGGGTTAACACGGGAATAGCCGCCAGCGCCTCAGGGGAATCGGGCGCTTCCTGGCGGGCTTTTAGCTCATGGGTGTTGTCGATAATGGCTTGCAGTTCGGCCTCGCTGAGGGCGGCCCGCACATTAGCCAGCCGGGCCAATTCGGCTTCCTCTTGCCGCTGACGCAGGGTGATGTCTGGCTCCAACAGCACGGTGAGGCGATGGGGATTCTGCAGCAAGTAGGTGCGGATGAGGTCCTGGAGGTAGGTGGGATTGGCAGCGAGGTTGGCTTTTACGGCCGTTAACGGCGCTTCATACTTTAACGGTGCAAGGGGATCACGGCCGTAAGCCCAAGTCCCCAACGCCCGCATCATCAGGGCAATGCCGCGCGGAAAAGAGCCGGTATTGTTCTCCCGCAGACTAAACTCGATGCTGTTGACGGCCGCCTCCACCATGTCTGGTTCAAAGCCTTCTGCGGCCAGTCGGGTCAGCACAGCCTCAACCAACGCTTCAACTTTACCGGCGTCGGCTTTGTCCATGCCCTTCAACCCCACAGAAAAGGTCATCTGGCGCAGGTAGGTAGAAAGGCCGCTGCCGGTCAAATCTTCACCCAGACCAGAATCGATCAGCGCCTTGCGCAGCGGCGACGCCTGCGTGCCCACCAGGGCGTAAGACAGCACATTCAGCGCCCACACCAGCTCCGGATCGGCCGCTTCCGGCAGTACCCAGTTGATGTCGACCATCGCCTTTTTAGCCACGTCCGCGCCATCGTCCATACTGTAGGGGAAAGTGACATGTTTCGGCGCGGGGAAGGGGGTTTGTAAAGCCACGTCGCCCGCCACTTCGATTTTGTCAAAATCTTGCAAGTAGGCGTCCAACAAACGCAGCCGTTCATCCGGATCATCGTCGCCGTAGAAGAAGATGAGCGCGTTGGACGGATGGTAGTAGGTCTGGTGGAAGGTTTTGAACTGCTCGTAGGTCAGGTCGGGGATGACCTCCGGGTTGCCGCCAGAATCGTGTTGGTACGGGGTATCCGGGAACAATTCTTGCTTGGTGTAGCGGAACAAAATGTTGTCGGGCGAGGAGTAAGCGCCCTTCATTTCGTTGAAAACCACACCTTTGTAGGTCAACGGCGCGTCCAGGCTCTCCAATTCGTAGTGCCAGCCTTCTTGCTGCAGGTGATGGGGGGTGATGAGCGGGTAAAACACGGCGTCCAGGTAGACGTCGATGAGGTTGTAAAAATCTTGCAGGTTGGTGCTGGCAACGGGGTAGGAGGTCCGGTCAGCGCCGGTGAAAGCATTGACGAAAGTATAAAGCGAGCCCTTGAGCAGCTCGACAAATGGCTCTTTGACCTGGTATTTGCGCGAGCCACCTAGCACGGAATGCTCCATAATGTGGGGCAACCCGGTGGAATCGGCCGGAGGCGTGCGAAAATTGATGCCAAAGACTTTGTTTTCGTCTTCATTGGAGAGGGAAAGAAGCTCGGCGCCAGTTTTTTGGTGGCGATAGAAACGGGCCTGAGTATTCAATTCGGCGATGTGCTCTTCGCGCAGCAGTTCAAATCCGTGGGTGATCATATGCAGTTACCTCGCTGGAAATTTTGGTTATTGTAGCCCTGATGGTTAGCAAGCGTCCAACCCGTTGAACGGCCGTGCATCAAGTGTTAACGTAAGGGATGGGCACGGCCGTTCGCTGGCAACCAGGGTCAAGTAAATCGCAAAAAGTTTTTGGCATTAGACCCGAAGGGTTTTGCAGCAATTTAGACGAGTATCCTCGGTTTCAAACCCTTCTGGTCTTCAGAAATCTTTCTACTGATTACTCAACGGCCGTCCAAAAAATTCTGCAATATCCGCTTGCCGTGCTCCGTCAGAATGCTTTCCGGGTGAAACTGCACGCCCACCACCGGATACTCGACGTGATGCAAGGCCATCACTTCGCCTTCGCTGGTGAAGGCTGTCACCTTCAGGCACTCCGGCAGCGGCTCTTCGACGATGAGCGAATGGTAACGCGTAGCGTTAAACGGACTGGGCACGCCGGAAAAGAGGCCCTGCCCGTTGTGATAAACTGGCGAAACCTTACCGTGCATCAGGCGCGGCGCGCGCGTCACCTGGCCGCCATACACCTCGCCAATGCACTGATGGCCCAGGCAGACGCCTAAAATCGGCGTCGTCGGCCCCAATTCGCGAATGACGTCGTTGGAAATGCCGCCGTCGCCCGGATCGCCCGGACCCGGACTGATGACGATTTGTGACGGCCGTAACGCGCGAATCTCATCAAGCGTCACCTGATCATTGCGAAACACCGTCAGGTCAGCCCCCAATTCGCCCAAATACTGCACCAGGTTATAGGTAAACGAATCGTAATTATCAATCACTACAATCATGGCAAATTCTCCAGGCTCGCTACTGCAACGCCACAACAATCAAGGTAAACGCCGCCGCGCCGCCGTTGGCCGCGCTGATTTCGATGGTGTAATCGGTCGTGCGCAGCGGCAGAACAAAAGCGGCTTCGGCGGAACCGGGGCCGGAGTAGTTGGCTTCGTTGGCTACGCTGCCCGCCTCAATGAACTTGAGCACCAGGTCGCTCTGGTCGCGCGGCACGGCGAACGCCACCACCGGTCGCCCGCCGTTGGACTGCACCGGGTAGCTTTTGGTCTGCCCGGCAGCCAGCGTCTCGCCCCGGTAGTGTGTGGCCAGGGGCGTGTCGGTGGCTTCGTCGAAGAGGTAAACGGCCGTTTCCCCGGCCCCACTGCCCTCATTGCCCACCACCAACGTGTAAAATCCGTCGGCATCCGGTGAAAACACCAACACTTCGGGCCGCCCGGCAGGGTTAAAATTGGCTTCGGCCAGCGGATTGGTCACGGCCGTATCCGTGCCCTCGACCACTGCCAGCGCCAGATCCGCCTCTCCATCCGTCTCGGCAAAGATAAATACCGGCTGAAACTTGACGCCTTGCAGGGTGTAAGTCTTCGACGCGCCCCCCTCCAAGGTGAAGGCATCCTGCTGGCCCGGCCCAAACAGGCGCATGGCCGTGCCCACCATCGCCGGCGTCGGGGTGGCCACCGTTGCGGTGGCCTCGGCCGCAGCCGTATCTGGCGGCCGGGTTGCCGTGGCCGTAGGCTGGGGAACGGCCGTGTTTGTCGCTTCTGCGGTAACCGGAACGGCCGTGTCGGTGGACAGGGGCAAGGCAGTGGGGAGAACGGCCGTTGCCCCATCTTCGGGTACCTGCGTCGGAATCGGGGTGGGAACCGGCGTCGCGGTCGGAGTGCCGGAAAAGTTACACGCCAGCGTCAATCCAACCAGGCTAAACAACGCAAACCAGATGATCAGTTTATTGCGCATCATAAACACCTCCGCATAGATAAACAGAGATTGAAGACTGGAGCCGGGATATTGCCAGGCCAACTCACCCGTCTCCAATTTCTCCGCTACGGAACTACCAGCCCCATGATTCGCTTCATCTCGTCCACTTTGGGCTGCGCGTACGTCCGCGCCTGGTCTGCGCCAACGGCCATCAGACGATCCAGTTCCGCCGGGTCTTGCATCAGGTAATTGTGGCGCTCACGGATCGGCGTCAGCAGGTCGATGGTCACCTCAGCAACCCGTTTTTTCAGGTCACCATACCCTCGGGCGTCGGCGAAATCGGCGAGAACGGCCGTTTCGTCCTTGCCCGTCACCGCCTTGTAGATACCCAGCAAATTATTCACCCCCGCCTTCTCGGGATCATCCGAAAAGACGATCTCGTTGCCAGAATCGGTGACAGCGCGCTTAAATGACCGCATGATTTCTTTCGGCTCATCCAGCATGCGGATGGCGTGGCCGCGCTTGTCGGCCGAACTCTTGGACATCTTGGCCAATGGGTCATCCAACCCCATCAACCGCGCTCCCACCGCCGGAATCACCGGCTGCGGCACGACGAAAAAATCCATCTCGTATAGGGCGTTGAAGCGCTGGGCGATGTCCCGTGCCAGCTCTACGTGCTGCTTCTGGTCATCCCCCACCGGCACCTCGTGGGCATCATAAAAGAGGATGTCGCCAGCCATCAACACCGGATAATCCAGCAAGCCGGTCAATACACTCTCTTGTTTGGCCGACTTGTCCTTAAACTGCGTCATGCGCTGCAGCCAACCCAGCGGCGTGATGCAGTTTAGCAGCCAGCAGCCCTCCGCGTGCGCCTGAACGTGGCTTTGGATAAAAATCGTACTTTGCTCAGGGTCCAGCCCGCACGCCAGCAGCATCGCCGCCATTGAGCGCGTCTCATACCGCAGCTCCTCTGGATTTTGCGGCACTGTCAGGCTGTGCAAATCCACAATGCAGAAGAAATTTTCCTTCTCCGCTTGCCGCGCAACCCAATTCCGAATTGCGCCCAGATAATTGCCCAAATGTGTATTACCCGTTGGCTGAATGCCACTAAATACTCGTTTCTTACTCATGTCTCGCGTTTCCTACTCGCTTTTAACTCACATGCCATGCCTATCAGCGTCTTTAAAGCGAATCCCCCCTCTTGAGCAGTGATAGGGGATTCTTCCTCGAAGACTCGTCGGAATGACCGTGTTCAATAAAACCCGCCGAATCCGCGTTCAGCCGCGTCCAATTCTCTTTTGTTACAAAATCCCCTGCTCCGCCTTATCCACGGCGACGAACAGCGCTTTGGCTTTGTTCACACATTCTTGATATTCGCGCGCCGGGTCGCTGTCGGCGACAATGCCGGCGCCGGCCTGAACGTGGACTGTGTCGCCTTGTACCAGCATGGTGCGGATAGCGATGCAGGTATCCATGCTACCATCGTAACTGAAATAACCGACTGCGCCAGCATACAAACCACGCCGCTGTCCTTCTAATTCCTCGATGATCTCCATCGCCCGCACTTTAGGCGCGCCGCTGACCGTGCCCGCCGGAAACGTCGCCCGCATCAGGTCAAAAGCATCCATATCTGGCTTGATTTGCCCCTCCACATGGCTGACCATGTGCATGACGTGGCTGTAGCGCTCCACCACCATCAAATCGCGCACAGAGACTGTGCCATACTCACTGACCCGGCCGATGTCGTTGCGGCCCAGGTCCACCAGCATGACGTGCTCGGCGCGCTCCTTGGGATCGGCCAGCAGGTCGTCGGCCAGCAGATTATCCTCTTCGGGTGTTGCGCCACGCCAACGCGTTCCGGCGATGGGGCGCACACTGGCTATGCCATCCTCCAAGCGCACGTGCATCTCCGGCGACGCGCCCACGACCTGCATGTCATATTCCGGTATGTTGAAAAAGAACATGTAGGGCGAGGGGTTGAGCATGCGCAAGGCGCGGTAGATGGCAAAGGAGTCGGCGCTGGTGTGGCGGCTGAAGCGCTGGCTGAGCACCACCTGGAAGATGTCCCCGGCGGCGATGTGCTCTTTGGCCTCGGCAACGATTTCCTCGTAGCGATCCTGGCTCATGTTGGCCTGGATACGGCCGTTTTGCCCATTCCGCACCCCATACCGCCGCTGAGGGATGGCCGGTAACGGCCGTAACAACTTCTCGCTTACCCGGGCAATGCGCTGCACGGCGTCCACGTAAGCCGCCTCCACGTCACCAGTGACGTGGGCGTTGGAAAGAATAATCAGCCGGTGGCGGGCATGGTCAAAAACAACCAGTGTATCGGCCAGGAGAAAGA
>ERZ795053.628-NODE-628-length-44901-cov-18.295299_pt1 | contig 44901 bp, 42 predicted proteins | sample MGYA00375137_ERZ795053 | MGnify/ENA primary metagenome ERZ795053 (study PRJEB30182, sample SAMN05720284) | activated sludge metagenome | isolation source: Anaerobic digester | place: Hong Kong | collected 2014-12-17 ... | reverse complement strand
CTCTCGCTTTTCCATTTCTCCCTTCGTCCTGGTGGCTTGCTGTTCCTCGGGAAGAGCGAATCAACGCGGAAAATGGCTACCTACTTCCATCCACTTGTTCCACGATGGAAAATTTTCCGCCGCAAAAAAAAGTAACCCCCGCAAGGGGGGTTATCCGAGTTGCTTCGTTTGGTAGATCGTTTAGCGCGAAAGCCACCCGTCCACGTTGTTCCATACCACGCGGGACCTGGCGTCAAAGGGATGGCCATCCCAAAGGCACATCATGGGGACCTTCCCTTCTTCCAATGTTCCGTAGCTTTCCTCGAGCTGTAGGATCTTGGCAGGGTTGATGGTGAGCGATTCGAGCATGGCCTTCTCCGAGGCACCGTATTGCACTCCCAGGCCAGCCTGGATGCGCAGCACCTCGGCGGGGAAAACCGGGTGATCGCTCATGCAGCCAAAAAGGATACCGGCTTTCTCTGCGGCACCGTAGGTGCGGTAGGTCATCTCGCGCAATTCCACCTTGGGGCGGCTTCCCATGTATGGTCCGAGAAAAACCGGGATCTCGTTCTGCTTGAGCTCGTCGGCCACCTTGATCAGCTCGGTTGCGTGTTCGATCACGATGTTGATGTCGAATTCCTTCTTGATACGAATGGCGGTCAGCATATCTTCCGCGCGGTGGCAGTGGATGCGTGCAGGGATTTCTTTTTCCAGTACGAGTTGGGCAACTTCCATCTTCAGGTCAGTTTCGCTGAACGGTTTGCCTTCCTTTTCGGCTTTTTCTTTCTTCTGCATGTAGTTCAACCCGTCAAAGAAGAACTTGCGCATCACCGCGGCTGTTCCCATGCGGGTCACCGGCATTTTCTTGTATTCCTGGTACACGCGCTTGGGGTTTTCCCCGGTGGCCATCTTCAACCCGCAGTCCGCTCGGATCACCTTGTCTTCCAGCAAGTTGGAACGGGTGTACTTGGCGATGAATCCCAGCCCCCCCACTGGGTTGGCACTCCCGGGAAGCACGCAGTACATCATCACGCCACCGCGGGCGGACTCCTCGATCCCCATGTCCGTCGGGACGAAGGCATCCATGCAGCGCACGTCGGCCGTGACGGGGTCAGAATACTCGTTCACGTCGTCGTACTCCCAGCCGTAGCCTTCGGGCATCAAGCCGATGTGGGAATGCCCGTCGATGAAACCAGGCATCAGGAGCCCGCCCTTTCCATCCAACGTTTCCTCTGCAGTTCCCTGCACCTTGGGCCCCACTTCGAGGATGCTGCTTTCGTCGAAGAGAAGTTCGCCTTCGAAGGGTTCGGAAGAAATGGGAAAGATCTTGACGTTCGTAATGCGTTTCTTCATAGTACCAACTCCTGTTTTGAAGAATCAAAGGCCACCTTGCCGTTGACCAGCGTGAACAGCAACCGGTGGGTGGGATCGAGCACGTCCCGGTCACACACCAGCAGGTCCCCGTCCTTTCCCTTTTCGATGCTTCCAATGCGGTCTGCTAATCCCAGGTTGCGCGCGGGATTGATCGTGATGGCCCGCAACGCCAGGTCTCCTGAAAGCCCGTGGTGCATGGCCAGCCCCGCTTGGATCGGAAGGTTAAGGATGGGAATCACGGGGTCGTCGGTGATCAGGCTGATATCGGAAATGCCCGCCTTTTCCAGGATCCCCGGAGTGCGAAGCGTGCGGTTGTTCACCTCGATCTTGTAGCGCGCGGTGAACATGGGTCCCACCGCGAGCTCCACGCCTTTTTCCGCCAACAGATCCGCGATGAGGTGGGACTCGGTGGCATGCTCGAAGCTCAGCTGGAAACCAAACTCGTCGCGGATGCGCAAGATCGTGAGCATGTCATCCGCACGGTGGGCATGCACGTGTGCCTTGAACTCCCCATCCAAGACCTGCAATAGAGCCTCGTTCTTGGGATCGAATCCTTTCTCGTCTTTCTTCTTGCGGTAAGCGATCGCGTCAGAGAAAGCTTTTCGGATCACCGCCGCTGTTCCCATGCGGGTCATGATCTTCTTGGATTCCTGGTGGGTTTTCTTGGGATTTTCCCCCATGGCCATCTTCATGCCGGAGCGTTCCAGCAGCACGCGTTCTTGGTAGGGCACGTCCAAGTCGTTTTTGAGGGTGACGCCGAACCCCCCGATGGGATTCGCACTGCCAGGGAAGATGTTGAGGGTGGTGACCCCGGCGCTGATCGCGTAGCGGAAGCCTTCGTCGAAAGGCTTCACCCCGTCCATCGCGAGCAACTGCGGCGTGACGGGATCGGACCACTCGTTCACGTCGTTGTCGCTTACCTGGTTGGTCTTCTCCCCGTGGATCCCGATGTGGCAATGCTCTTCCACCAATCCCGGGAACACGTGGAGACCAGAAGCCTCGATCAATGTATCTGCCTTCACTTGGATGCCGGGTTCCACCCCGACGATTTTCCCGTCCTCCACGAGGATGTCACCCACGAAAGAAGGAGACGTCACCGGGTGGATGGTTCCGTTTTTAATGAGCGTCTTCATCCCATTCACCTCCCACGACTTTCCCCTGGATGTAGGTGTTTTCCACCACGGATAACACGTCGAAAAAACCAGACGAAAGGACCATGAAGTCTGCGTCCAATCCAGCGGAGAGCGAACCCACACGATCCTCGATTCCCAGGATCTTGGCGGCATTTCGGGTGAGCAGGTCCACGATTTGGGCTTCCGAGAGCTCCAACCTGGCCAGTATCCAGGGTTGCACGCGGATCAGGGACAGCGGGATCACGGGTGCGTCGGTCATTAGGGAAAGAAGCAATCCCTGGTCCTGCAAGATCTGCACGCTGTGGAACGTAAGGTCGTAGGTTTGGAACGAGCGTGCACACACGTTGAGTGGGCCAAGTATTGCCGGGACCCCAAGCGAACGGGCGAACTCCGGGTTCGTGTGGAGCGCCGTGGCGTGGTCGAGCACGTACTCGAAACCGAACTCGGAGGAAATGCGTGCGATGGTTTCGATGTCTTCCATGTTGGCCACGTGGATGCGGGCCATCGCCTTGTGGTCCAGCAGCTCCTGGAGCAACCGCGTTTCCAGGTCATTTCCCCTTTCTTCTTCGGGTTTCTTGGCCTGGTTCTGGGCTTTCACCAGTTGTTCCCGAAGCAAGGCCCCCACGGCCATGCGCGTAAAAGGAGATTTCTTCTGCCCTTGCCAGAACCAGGATGGGTTCCGCCCGAATGCCATTTTCACCAGTTTCTTGGGTGTGGGAACGACCATCTTGTCCACGTTCTTCCCCGCGGTCTTGATCACAACGCCTTCGCCACCAATCACGTTGCTCGAGCCAGGTAACACGCAAACCGTGGTCACCCCGGCGTTTCTCGCACTGCGCAACCCCGCGTCCAGCGGGTTGATTGCGTCGATGGCGCGCACAGATGGCGTGGCGGGAGAACTGTATTCGTTGGTATCGTTTCCCGCTTCCCATCCCGTCATTTCCTCGAAAATCCCCACGTGGGTGTGGGGGTCGATCATTCCCGGGTACACGTACTTGCCCTCCAGGTCAATTACCCGGGTGTCCCCTGAAGGTTGTAGATCCGTGCCAAAAGAAACGAAGCGCCCGTTTTCCACGCGAAAATCCAGTCGTTGCAGGCGGTCGTCCTTCCAAACTTGGCCACCTTTGAAAAGTTCCAAGTGTACCACCCCTTTCAAAATCCAATTCTATCATAAAATACGCTTTCCGAAGAAAAAGTGCGCGCCAAATGTGTTACAATCCCTGTATCTGGACGAAGGGGGAAAGGGTATGAAAAAAAACGAGAAGGTTTCCCTGGCAACCAAGCTTTTCTTCGGGGCCGGGGACATTTTTGGCGGAGGCGCTTTCAACATCGTGAACTTCTTCTACGCCATTTTTTTAACCGATGTTGTTAAGCTTAACATGGTGTACGTGGCACCGATCTTCTTGATCGGAAAGGTCTGGGATGCGGTGACTGACCCGTTCATGGGGCAGATTTCCGACCATACGCGCACGCGTTGGGGACGTCGAAGACCCTACTTCCTTGCGGGTATCGGGTTGATCTTCCTCTCCTTTTTCCTGCTTTGGTTCCCGGTGGATTTCGCAGGGCAGGGTGGGCGATTCGCGTACGTTCTCGGGGCCTACCTCTTCTTCAATACCGTGGTCACCCTTGTAATGGTGCCCTACCAGGCCATGACCGCGGAAATTTCGCTGGACTACCACGAACGCACGTCCATCAACTCCATCCGCCTCATCTTCTCGTTGGGGTCCTCCTTGGTGTGCGCGCTGTTCCCCATGATGATCGTGAACCGCTTTTCCCCGGACGTGCGCACCGGCTACATCGTGATGGCGCTGGTGTTCGGCGTGTTGTTTGCGCTTCCCTGGATCGGGGTTTTTGCCGTGAGCAAGGAGCGCAAGGAATTCCAGGGGGGCTCACGCGGTTTTTCGCTCAAGCAAATGATCGTGCAACCGTTGCAGATCAAGTGTTTCCGCCAGTTGCTCTGGATGTTCATGGCCGCGTACCTCTCCATGGACATCGTGTCGATGATTTTTGCCTACTACATGAAATACTACCTGGTGAAACCCAACCTTTTGCCGCTGGTGCTGGGCACGCTGCTGGCGGTGGAAATCCTGGCCATTCCGCTGTATGCAATGATCGCCAAGAGAACTTCGAAGACCCGCGCCTACATCATCGGCTCGCTGGTGTGGTCGGTGGGCGGGGTGATGGTTTTCTTCCTGCCGGCAACGGCTCCTTCCTGGACGATCTTCGCGATGGCGGCGCTGATCGGTGCAGGCGTGAGCGCCGCGGCTGTGATGCCCCACACCATTTTTGGTGACGTCACCGACGTGGGAGAACTGGCCTTTGGCGAACGCCGTGAAGGCAACTTCAGCGGATTGATTACCTTTGCCCGCAAGCTGGCCTCCGGGGTTGCTATCGCGCTTGTGACAGCCATTCTGGGCTGGATGGGGTACCTCAACCCGGTGGAAACCGTGGAAAACGGTGTGCGCACCGTAACCGAACAGGTGCAACCTTCCGGGGTACTGCTCGCCATTCGTATCGTATTGGCGTTCGTTCCCATTGCCCTGCTCGTGGTGGGGATTTGGGCCGCTTCCCGTTTCCCGCTGGATTCCAAGACACACGGCGAACTCATTGCTTTTTTGGGCAAGCAACGCCAAAAGGGCAAGGGGAAAAAGACCGATCCCTCCTCTGAGGCGGAGCGAGAAGCCTTGGTTCGAAAACTGGTGTAACGGGGATGACACTTACCCTGGTAGTTTCGCTTACCGTTCTTTCGCTGGTGTGGAGCAGCTACTACACCAGCGCGGGGATGGTTGCTGGCAGCATTTCTCCGTTTCTACTGGGGATCTTGATTCGCTTGGTTACCCTGGTGTTCTTTTCGATTCTCTTCGGGGTACAGCGCAAGCTCAAGCGGTTGCTTGCCGTGCGTGGAGTCCTGGGGGGGCTGATCCTGGTGGGGCTGCTGGGTTTCTCGCTGGACATCACGGCGTTCCTGGGGCTGCGCTTTTCCAGCGCCACCGACGGGTCCATCCTGCTAAAAATGGACTTGATCTTTGCCAACATCCTCACCAGCCTGATCTGGCGGAAACACCTGGGTTGGCAAAACTGGTCGTTCACCGGCGTTGCCCTGGTGGGGGTGTTCTGCGTGTTGGGCATCTCCCCCGCGAACCTGGAACCCGGGTCTTGGGGTAACCTGTTTTTCATCCTGAGCGCGTTTTTCATCGCACTCAACGCCTTCGTGATCCAGCGGTTGCAGCACCATCGCAGCAACCCGGTCCCGGATGGGGTGATTGCCTTTTACAACAATGCCGTGACGTTGCTTTTCTTTTCGGCAACTTGGGTGCTCTTCGACCGGGGAAGCGGGGGTCCCGTGAGCGGGTGGCAACCGGGTATCGTGGTTCCCGTGCTCGTGGCAGGGATTTGCCAGTCGCTGCTCTACCTGTTGTACTACTACAACCTGCGCCGACTGCCGGTCTGGGTGGTGAAGCTGTTTTTGCTGCAAATTCCCGTTTTCACAGCCCTCTTCGAGTGGGGACTGAGCGGGAGTGCCCCGACACGCCTGCAGTGGTTGGGTATGGGCTTAATTCTTTCCAGCTCAGCGGGCATTCTGCTGTCGGGGAAGAAGAAAGGATTCGTGGGAAACGTTTCCGGGAGGTGATTTGTTTTGCATCATGGTTCTTTTCCAGCTACACCAAAAACATTCGATTGGTGGATACCCACCACGATTCACTTTGGTGGGGGGTTGGGTGGGGCTTCGCGGGCACTGGCAAAAAAGAACGTTCTGGTGGTCTCCGACGCGGTTCTGAAAAAGCTGGGTGCCGTACAAAAACTGGTGGACTCCTTGCAAGGGGTCGCGGGTGTCCACTTTTTCTGTGACGTGCAACCCAACCCCACGCTGGGCAACGTGGAAGAAGCCACGCAGCTCGCGCGCGCCAACGGGGTAGATGCCGTGGTCGGTTTCGGCGGGGGGAGTGCGCTGGACGTGGCCAAAGCGGTGGCCTGCATGGTGGGAGAAGAAGGCCCATTCTCCGAGTTCTGGAACGGGGAACGCTCCTTTTCCAACAGGCGGCCATTGCTGGTGGCTATTCCCACCACGGCCGGAACGGGGAGCGAGGTGACCTCGGTGGGGGTGTATTCGGCGCCGGAACTACAGGCGAAGAAGGCAATCGGTTCGCCCCAATTCTGGCCGGATTTCGCGGTGGTAGACCCGTATTGGACGCTGTCGGTTCCCCCGGGGGGCACGGTGTCCACCGGTTTGGATGCGTTTTCCCATGCTCTGGAGGCCTTTTGGGCGTCCTCTTCACAGCCGCTGAGCCAGGCGTTTGCCCGCGAGGCCATGCGCACCCTTTTCGGAAACTTGGAGACCGCGTTCCAAGATGGTTCCAACGAGCAAGCTCGGGCTGCGTTGAGCCGGGCCTCGCTGATGGCGGGTATGGCCTTTTCCCAGACCCGCACCACGCTTCTGCATGCCATCAGCTACCCCCTCACGGCATGGTACGGCGTGCCCCACGGCCTTGCCTGCATTGTTACCCTGCGTCCCGTGCTGGAGTGGGTGCACGAAACACGCCCGGAAGTGTGCGAGGAGGTGGCCCGGGCGGTTGGTTTCCCGACCTACGGGGAGTTCCGCGCACCCTTCTTTGAATGGCTGGACCGGTTGGGTGTTCCGAAACGGCTCCAGGAGCTGGGAATCCCCGAAACGGACATCCCACGCCTGGCAGAGGAAAGCTTGAACCCCCCCATCGTGCAGCTGACCCCGCGTGTTCCCTCGCGGGAGCAAATGCAGCAACTGTTCCGATCGATTTTCTAAAACATCACATACGAATTGGAGTGAGAAAACATGGATCCAAACAGGATAGCATTCCTGCAAGAAAAGGCGACGGACATCCGTTGCCTGGTGCTGGAATCCATTGGAAAGCTTGGCGTGGGACACATCGGAGGCTCTCTTTCCATCGTGGATGCCCTCACGGTGCTCTACCACGAAATCATGCGCCTGGACCCATCCAACCCGAAATGGGAGGAGCGCGACCGCTTCGTCCTTTCGAAAGGGCACGGTGGCCCAGGGGTGTACGCGGTGCTTGCCGACAAGGGCTATTTCCCCGTGGAATGGCTGGACACGTTGAATGGCCCGGATACGTTGCTCCCTTCCCACTGCGACCGGTTGCGCACCCCCGGTATCGACATGACAGCGGGTTCTTTGGGACAAGGTTTGTCCGCTGCCGCGGGCATGGCTCTTGCCGCGAAACGTGACGGAAAAGGTGTGCGGGTGTACGCCATTATCGGGGATGGCGAAAGCCAAGAAGGGCAGGTATGGGAAGCGGCGATGTTTGCCCGGCAGTACCAGCTGGACAACTTGACGGCTTTCACCGATTACAACCACCAACAAATCGATGGAACCATTTCCGAGGTCAACGAACTCGAACCGCTGGCCGACAAGTGGCGGAGCTTTGGTTGGAACGTGATGGAAATCGACGGCCATGACATCGAGGCGATCGAAGCGGCCATTCGCTTGGGGCAAAAGCAGAAAGGCAAGCCCAGCATGATCATCCTGCACACCATCAAGGCGAAGGGGGCCTATTTTTGCGAGGGAAAAACAGCGTCGCACAACATGCCCATCAGCGAAGAACAATGGAAGACGGCGGTACAAAAGCTGCGGGGGGAGGAATGAACATGGCGAGCAATCCACAACTGCGACAGGTGTACACCCAGTGGCTGGTGGAAAAAGCCGCGCAAGATCCGAGGTTGTTCGTGGTGGAAGCGGACCTGATGGGTGCCTCCGGAACAAAACCTTTCCGGGAAGCCTACCCCGAACGTTTCGTGGACACGGGTGTGGCAGAAGCCAACATGATGGGCGTGGCCGCTGGACTGGCCAACATGGGGAAAATCCCGTTCGCGCACTCTTTCACTCCCTTTGCGACCCGTAGGGCGTTCGACCAGGTGACCATTTCCATCGCCTACGCGGACTTGAACGTCAAGATCGGTGGAACGGATCCCGGCGTGACCGCGGAGCTCAACGGTGGCACGCACATGAGCTTCGAAGATGCAGGACTCATGCGTGGGCTGGCCAACATGATCGTGGTGGAACCTGCAGACCAAGTACAGCTCCTCGCGTTGCTCCCCCAGGTGTTCGAACACGAGGGCCCGGTGTACATGCGGCTACACCGCAAGAACACCGAGGTGTTCGTGGACGAAGGCATGCCTTTCACACTCGGGAAGATCGCTACGTTGCGCGCGGGAACCGACGTAACGTTGGTGTGCAGCGGGTTGATGATTCCGGGAACGCTGGAGGCAGCACGCATCTTGGCAGGGAAGGGCATTTCTGCACGGGTATTGAACATGCACACGCTCAAACCCGTGGACGAAACCACCCTGGTGGAAGCGGCGCGGCAAACCGGTGCCATGGTAACCGTGGAAAATCACAGTGTTCTCAACGGATGGGGAAGCGCAGTGTGCGAAACCCTTGCGGCCTTTTGCCCTGTGCCCGTGCTGCGTATCGGGGTGCAGGACCATTTCGGCGAGGTGGGAAGTACCGATTTCCTGCTGGAGAAATACCACATGACCCCGCCGTACATCGTGGAAGCCGCGCAACAGGCCATCGCGCTCAAGGCAAAGCGCTGAAGGGACGGTGAACGCCATGGGTTTCTTCCTGGTGAATGGGGATATGTTCGCTGTGCGGGACAGCGAAGACGAGGCACAGCAATGGTTGCTGGAGCATTCCCTGGAATCGCCCGCATTCTTCGTGGGAGTGGGGGATGCCACCATCAGCATGCGCAAGGGGAATTTCACCATCGACCCCGCATTGGAATGCCGCCTGCCCCTTCGGCACTGGCAGGTTCTCGAACAAGGTCCAGGTGTTCTGGGTATTCGATTCTTGCACGAGGGAGAGGTTGCGTTGCAGGCACGCTTCCAGTTGGAAAAGGGTAGGGTACGCGTGGAGCTCTCCGCCCTTTCCAAGCGCTGGAATCGCTTTTGGATGCGGGTTCCTTCCTCCCCGGAAGAGAAGGTGTTTGGCTGCGGCGAGCAGTTCAGTTTCTTGAACCTGCGCGGCAAAAGGGTGCCGTTGTGGACCAGCGAACAGGGGGTGGGAAGGAACAAGAATACCCTGGTGACCTTTTTCGCCGATGCGCTGGATGGTGCCGGGGGCGATTGGCACACCACGTACTTTCCGCAGCCCACGTTCGTGACTTCCACGCGAAAGTGGCTGCATTCTTCGGGTAGCGCGCAAGCCTACCTCGATTTCCGCAATCCGCGCTGGTTCGAACTCGAATGCTGGGAAATCCCCCCGGTAGTGTGGTTGGGTTCTTCCCCAAGTTGGGAAGCGTATTGCACGAGCATCACATCCCTCGTGGGAAAGCAACCACCGCTTGCCGAATGGAGCATGGATGGAGCTTGGCTCGGGTTGCAAGGTGGAACCGACGTCGTGCAGCGAAAGATCGAGGCCGCCCAGTCACACGGGGTGCAGGTTTGTGGGCTCTGGATCCAGGACTGGGAGGGGAAACGCATCACCGCTTTTGGCAAGCAGTTGATGTGGAACTGGGTGTTTGACCCCTCCATGTACCCCGAACTGCCAGAGCGTATCCGCGAATGGAAGGAACAGGGAATCCGCGTGCTGGGGTACATCAACCCATTCCTCGCACTGGAAGGAAGCCTGTATCGCGAAGCATCCGAGAAAGGATACCTGGTGCAAAAACCCGGTGGGGGGGAGTACCACGTGGTGGTGACTACTTTCCCCGCCGCCATGCTGGATTTGACAAACCCGGAAGCATTGGAGTGGATCCGTAGGGTGATCCGGGAGAACATGATTGGCATTGGTTTGTCGGGATGGATGTGCGATTACGGGGAATATTTGCCCACCGACGCGGTGCTCTTTTCGGGGGAAAGCGCGCACTCCTTCCACAACCGCTACCCCGCTGTTTGGGCACAGACCAATTGGCAGGCCGTTTGCGAGGCGGGCAAGCAAGAACAAATCGTTTTCTTTACCCGGGCGGGGTTTACGGGTATCCAGGCACACACCCCCCTGGTTTGGGCGGGAGACCAGACGGTCAACTGGGACAAGGACGACGGGTTGCCTTCCACCATCCCCGCGGCTCTGTCGCTTGGCCTGTGCGGAATCGGTGTGCATCACTCCGACCTGGGAGGTTTCACCACGCTGGACATCCCGGTGCAGGTGGAAGGGAAACACTACGAAGGTCTCGGGCGCGTTGCCCGCAGCAAGGAATTGTTCCTGCGCTGGTTGGAGATGAGTGCCTTCACCCCCGTGATGCGCACGCACGAAGGCAACTGGCCGCATCTGAATTGGCAATTCGACTCCGACGAACCAACGTTGCTCGCGTACGCCCGCTTTTCCCAGATCCACGCGCACCTCAAACCCTACTTCCAGGAACTGCTTCGCGTGTACCAGCAGACCGGCCTTCCCCTGATGCGCCCCATGTTCTTTTCCAGCGAGGAGGAGCAAGCCTGGGAAGTGCAAGACCAATTCCTGTTGGGAGAGGAGTTGCTCGTCGCACCCGTGGTGGAGAGGCAAGCAACGGAACGAGAAGTGTTCTTCCCCACCGGCAGCTGGGTGCACCTGTTCACGGAAGAAGAGTTCGGGCCTGGGAAGAGCAAGGTCGCGGCCCCGTTGGGAACCCCCCCGGTTTTCTTCCGGCAGGGAGGATGTTTCGCATCCCTCTTTCAAGCCCTTTCGAAACGGCAAACACAACCAAAGGAGGAAAAAGGATGAAAAAGATCGCCATCGGTTCGGATAAGTCCGGCTTTCCTTTGAAGGAAGCCTTGAAAGAATACCTGGTATCCCAGGGTTTCGAGGTACAAGACCTGGGCATGCAGAACATGGAGGATTTCCAGGCGTACTACCAGGTAGCGCCCAAGGTTGCGCAGAAGGTACAAAGCGGTGAGGTGCAACGTGGGGTGCTATGCTGCGGCACGGGCATGGGTATGGCCATCGTGGCCAACAAGTTCAAGGGAGTGTACGCCGCCGTGGTGGAAGGAAGCTACTGTGCCAAGATGGCCAAGGTCATCAACCGAGCCAACGTTCTCACCATGGGGGGATGGGTGGTGGCTCCCCAGCAGGGAATCGACATGCTGCAGCGATGGCTGGAAGCCTCGCCCGGTGAAGGATTTCCACCCGACCGCCAGGATTTTTTAGAAAACGCCTTTGGAAAAGTGCAGGAAATCGAAGAACAACAATTCAAGTAAACCCCCTTCCGGGGGTTTTTTTATGGTAGAATGGGAAAAATAGCGGGAGGGCATACGTTGAAAAGGGCTGCGTCGTTGATGGGGCGTATCTTGCGGAATAATTTCTTCTGGATGCTGGTGATCGGGCTAGGAATCTGGATGTTCGGGAATTTCAGCTTCATGGGGTTTTACAATCAATTTATCTTCCAACCCCTCTTCGAGACCAACACCCAGAGCGTTTTTACCTTGCAACGCACGTGGAACCAGACCATCACCGGGCAAAATTTTTCCACCCACCAATTCCTTGCGGCCACGCTCGAGCACGTTGCGCAACAGCTCAGCGGCCCCCAAAAATGGCAGGCTCAAGACATCTCGGAGTACCTTTCCCGACAAATCCCCGGCATTCCCCAACTCGAGGACATCAACTGGTACTTGATTTCCCCGGAGGGGATTATCGTGCAAACGGATTACCCAAACGACCTCGGGTTGGATATTCCCGCGGTGGTACCCCAGTACTGGAAACTCCTGGACAAGCTGCAACCCGGCGAACTGCGCCTGGAACCCCTATTGTTTGAGACCCAAACCAACCGCCCCCGCTTCTACGGCTACATCCGGCTCGACGACGGCTCGTTTCTGGAGATCGGCCTGGCCATGGGTTCCGAACTGGTCGAACAACTGGAACGTGAGATCCAATCCCTGGTGGCAGGTCTTCCCTACCTGCAATCCATAGACGCCTACAGCATCCTCTTTCTCCCGTACGGTGACGCTCCGGAGATTTCCTCCGAGGAGAAACAATACTTCAAGCAGACCGAGGATAACAGGGATTTCATTTCCGTGGAAAAACCTGGCGGGCAGTTCTTCGTGTACCAAAATCCCATTCTTCCCGAGGGCAACCCGGTGATCAATTCCATGCTGCGCGTGCGCATGCACCTGGACTTCAGCAAGCTCATCCTTTACCGCAACCTTTTCCTGGCTTTCATCAACGTGTCCTTCGGCTTGATCGCTTTCGTGCTGCTTTTCACCAATTACCGGATCATTCACCGCTTCCTCGCGGGGTTGCGCGCCATTATCCGGTCCATTGTTGCGTTCGAGAAAGACCCGGAGCGCCAGCTGCCCGAGTTTCCCAGCTGCAAGTTTTCGGAACTGGGCGAGCTGAATGCCTCTTTCCAGCAGATGGCGATGGAGATCCACACCCAAATCCACCTGCAGAACCGCGTGAACCAGAACCTCGAGAAGAACCTCCTGAAACAGAAGAAGCTGGAGGAAGAGCTGCAAGAAATGGTCATTACCGACGAACTCACCGGCATACACAATCGGAGATTCGCGTTGGAATACCTGGAACGCCAGCTGCGAAACGGCCCACGCCCCATTACCGTTTGTTTCGTGGACATCGATGCGTTCAAGAAAATCAACGACACACACGGCCACCACATGGGGGACCGCGTATTGAAGCGTATCGCCAGTATCTTGCAAAGCTCCATTCGCGCAGAGGACATGGTGGGACGCATCGGGGGGGACGAGTTTGCCCTTGCGTTCATCTCGATGGAGCCTGCCCAGGCGCGTATCGTGATGGAACGCATCTCCACGCTTCTGAAAAACGATCCCCTCTCGGACGAATTGGGAAGCCCGTTGGGTATCAGTTTTGGTTTGTCCACCGTCCACAGCGGTGAGCGGGTGTCACTGGAGGAACTGCTTCGGGAAGCCGACCTGAAAATGTACGGGCAGAGGAAGAACAAGGAAGGCTAAACGGCTCTCCAGCCCCGAAACCACTCCCAGCATAGGCTGTTGTGCAGTGCCCTTCCCTCTCAAGCACCCTTTTTTCCGAGGTGCACCGTGAAGGTAGTCCCCACCATCCAGGTGGATTGGAATTCCACCTTGTACCCCGCGAGTTCCGAAAGGTACTTCACGATGGGAAGCCCCAGTCCAGACCCCTTGGCATGTTTCACCGCGTCCACCCCACGGAAAAAACGCTCGAAAATCCGGATGTTCTCGTTTTCCCGGATGCCAATCCCGAAGTCTTTCACCTGGATCTTGCCCGCGCGCACGCTCACCTGCACATCCGACCCGTCGTGGGAATACTTGATGGCGTTGGAAACCAGGTTTCGCAGGATGGTGTAGAGCACGAAACGATCGGCTTCGAACGTGTTGACCTTGCACTCCCATTTCACGCTGATGTTCTTCTTTCGGGCTTTCTCTTCCAGGTCGAGCAGTACTTCCTCGATGACTTTCTGCGGGGAGAGGATTTCGGGACGAAGCGAGTAATTCCCGAATTCCGCCAGTGTCAGCAGCGAAAGCTGGGAAATGATCTTTTCGATCTTGTGCAACGAGCGCAGCGACTTGTCCACGAGTACTTCACGGTTTTCCTGCGTGCCGAAATCGCGGATCATCTGCACGTTGCCGATGGCCACGGAAAGCGGTGTGCGCAACTCGTGGGAGATGGACGTGACGATGTCGGTTTTGACCTTCTTCAGAAGCTCCCACTCCGAGCGGTCAAACAGGATGAGAAGGTGGTTCTCGGGGTTGTACTCCAGCCGGCAGTAGCGTGCGCTGGTGTTGAACAAGTAGATGTTTCCCTCGTAGCTAAAGGGTTTCTGCCCAAGCACACTCCGGGTGAATTCGTCGATGGCATCGAAGGAAAACGAGGATAGAACTTCTTTTCCCTCCTGCAGCCCCAGTTCCCGCGCCCGTTGGTTGGTCTCCGTAACCAGCATGCCTTGCAAGCGTGCCAGGGCTTCCACGAGAGGGTCGAAATCCCCCAGCGAAAACACCCTACTTCTCCTCCATGATCAGGTCCGCATCCTTGTTGAACTTGTAGCCGACGTTTCGCACAGTCTTGATCCAGTGCTTGCCCACCTTGGAGCGTACCGCGCTGATGTGAACATCCACCACACGATCGGTGATGTACTCGTCGTCGAACCAGAGTTTCTCGATAATCTCGTCGCGGGTGAAAATCTTCTTGGGTTGACGCGCAAGAAGGTAAAGGATTTCAAACTCCTTGGCGGTCATTTCGATCAGCTGGTCCTTGTACTTCACGCAGTAGTTGTTGGGGAAGATCTGGAGGTTCCCGAAGGCCATAATGTCGTCGTCCTTCTTGATCCTCTTGAGAAGGGCGCGAACCCGTGCAACCACTTCGCGCGGGTTGAAGGGCTTGGGAACGTAGTCGTCCGCACCCGCCTCGATGCCGAAAATGCGGTCCTTGTCCGTGCGTCGCGCCGAGAGCACGATGATGCCGAGGTCCTTGTTCTTGGAACGAATGTAGGGTAACTCGTCGAAGGCCTCTCCATCGGGCAGCATGATATCCAACAGCATCAGGTCAACGGGGTTCTTCGAAAGCTGCTGGCGCATCTGCGCCATGCTCTCCGCTTCCAGGATGTCGTACTTCTCGATCGAAAGGTACGTTTTGAGGATGTCCCGTATGTCTGCTTCATCCTCCACGATCAGAATGGTTGCCATTACATCTCCTCCACCAGGGAACTCAAATCCTTCCCCGTTTCAATATACACGATTTCTTCGCATAAATTGGTGGCATGGTCCGCGATACGTTCGATATCCCGCGCCAGAAGCAGCAGGATGGGAACCAGTCGCATGTCGAATCCCTCCGTGTTGAGTTGTTCCATCACGTAGTCATCGATCTTTCGCTCCAATTCATCGACCAAAGAATCGGTTTTCCAAACCTCGATAGCCTTGTGAACGTTTCGTTCGCCGAATGCGGAAAAAGCGTCCTTGATCATCTGCATCGAATGCCCGATCATCTGGCGCATCTGGGGGGGAGGGTTGAACACGATACTCCGGTCGAAAAGGGTGATGGCCTTTTGCGCGATGTTCACCGAAAGGTCACCGATACGTTCGAGGTTGTTGGAAAACTTGATCATGGTGATGGTGTAGCGCAAGTCCTTGCCCATGGGGTTGAAGCGGGCTATGATCTGGTACACGGACTCCTCCACCTTTCGATTGATGTCGTCGATGGGATCGTCGAGCTTTTTTACGCGGATGGCCAAGCGCTCGTCCCCATCCTCGATCGCACGGATCGACATCTCGAAAGACTCCAGCACCAGCGAAAGCAGCTTGGAGATATCCGCCTTCAGGATCAGTAACTCGTTGTCGAAATGAATCGTTTCCACCGTTCTTCTCTCCTTTTTTCCGGGTAAGGGTTCAGCTGATCTTCCCCATCAGGTAATTTTCGGTGAGGGATTGCTCGGGTTGCTTGACGATGCGTGCGGTGGGACCGGTTTCCACCAGTTCTCCCCTGTACATGAACACCATGAAATCCGAAATGCGCACAGCTTGGGCCAAGTTATGGGTGACGATCAGGATGGTGTACTTCTCGGAGAGTTCCTCCAGCAGGATCTCGATGTTCTGCGTGGCGATGGGATCCAACGCCGATGTGGGTTCGTCCAGCAGGATCACCTCGGGGTCCACCGCAAGCGCCCTCGCGATACAGAGCCGTTGCTGTTGCCCTCCGGAAAGGGATGTGGCAGGCTTGGAAAGCTCGTCCTTTACTTCGTCCCACAAAGAGGCCTGTACCAGCGCTTCTTCCACCCTTTCCCCCAAGGAGCGTTTGCCGCGCATGCGGTGGATCTTGGGGCCAAACGCCACGTTGTCGTAGATCGACATGGGGAAAGGAGTGGGTTTCTGGAACACCATTCCCACTTTCTTGCGGTATGCCGTAAGGTCCAGTTCCTTTTCGAAGATATCCTGTCCCTCGAAGAGGATCCTTCCCTCGGTGCGAAAACCGAAGATCGTGTCGTTGATGCGATTGATACTACGCAGAAGCGTTGATTTTCCACATCCCGAGGGGCCAATGATGGCGGTGATCCGGTTCTTGGGAAAAGACACCGTGACATCCTTCACCCCCACTTTCTGTCCGTAGAACGCGGAAAAATCCTGTACCGAAATGATATCATCGCGCATGGTTTTTCCTCCTGAAGCGAAACGCAACCAGGTAAATCGCCAAAACGAGCAGAAGAAGGAACGCGGAGGTTCCCTTGGCCATCCACTGAGCGTCTTTGCCGTATGCCATTGTGATGTAGTAGATGTGCGAGGGAAGTGTCATCACCGGGTCTCCCAACCCACTCGGATACTGCGTGGCATAGAAAACAGCTCCCGTGAGAAGAACTGGGGCGGTTTCTCCCATTACCCGCCCTCCACCAATCAGGCAGGCGGTGATGATCCGCGCGCGGGAAAAGGGAAGAAGGATGCGGAAGATCACTTCCGTCTTGCGGGCACCCAGCGCATACCCCGATTCGCGGAGTGCAACGGGAACTGCCGCGAGCGCTTCTTTCACCGCAGAGGAGATCACGGGAAGCGTCATCAACGACAGCGTGAGGCTACCCGCGAGGATAGAAGTCCCCAGCCCCATCGTGATGCAGAACAGCGAAAGCCCAAAGAGCCCGAAAACAATGGAAGGCACGCCTCCCAGGGCCGTGATGGATACGTTGAGAAAGGTTCCCAACTTGGAATGGCCCGCGTACTCGCTCAAGTACACCCCGGTGAGAATGCCAACCGGAATGGCCAGAAGGAGGCTGAAAAGAAGAATGATAAGGGTTCCCAGGATGGCGGGCAAGATCCCCCCTTGTTCCATCCCCTGGCGGGGAACTTGGCTGAAGAACTCCCAGCTGAAGTACCGGGCTCCATCGATGAAAAACATCGCGAACAGCAACACCACGCTCAAGAAGACGAGGTAAGCTACTACACGGAACAAAAACGCGATCCAGCTATCTTTCCGCATTGGGAAATCCCCCCTTCCATGGCTCAAGCCTTCCCGTTGCTTTTTCCCACGATCTTGCGGGATGCCAGCGTGAGCAGGAACGAAAAGGACAGGAGAATCAAACCGGCGCTGAAAAGGGCACTGTAATGGAGGCTGTGAAGCTCCACTTCCCCCATTTCACTGGCGATGGCAGCGGTCAGCGGGCGCACCGGGTCAAACAGCGAAAGGGGAATGATGGCTGCTCCCCCCGCCACCATCAAGACCACCATGGTCTCCCCGATGATGCGGTTCACGGTCAACACGGCGGCATTGAGGATACCGGATAGCGAAGCCCGGCTCACCACCTTCCATCCCGCGGTGAAACGTGTGGACCCGAGCGCAAGCGCACCTTCTTTCAACGATCGATCAACCCCGCAAAGTGCTTCGTGCATCAGCGATGCGGTGTAGGGAAGAGCGAGGATGGTCAACGCCAGTGATGCCACCAGCAGGTTCTCTGGGGAATACACCCCGATTCTCAGCATCCACGGTGAAACGTACAGCAGAAAGAAGGATCCGATGAGCACCGAGGGAACACCAGCCAACAGGTCGATGGCGGATTTGATCATTCTTTGCTCCCGGGGGGTGGCATACTCGTACAGGAAAAAGGCGGTGACGTATCCAAGGGGAAGAACAAACACGCTGCTCAACAGGGTTACCAGCAGCGAATCCACGATCATGGCCAACATACCGAATTCGGGCGGATCACAAGTGGGATACCAGTAGGGACTGGTGAAAAACGTTCCGCCGACCGCAAGCAACGAGGGTATGGCTTCTTTGAGGATGAACCCCGTTAACAGGACAAGCACGAGGATCCCGGTCAGCGCAAAAAGAAAAATGATCCCCGTGTTCCAGCGATGCACGAAAACCCTTCGATCCAAGGACACACACTCCCCGGGGGTCAGGAATTTGGAAGACCCCCTTTCGTGAAACATTGTAAAAGAAGTCTTTTGGGTTTTCGTGAGTCTTTGTGAACTTTTTTATCCCGGAGCTTTTGTGCCCGGAGGGGGGTACAAAACCTGGGGACGGGAAACCACTGGATGTGGAATCACCAGCGCCCGAACTCCGTACACGCGCTGGATCAAGTCCGCATCGAGTACTTCGCCGGGTGTACCTTGGGAAACCAGTTTTCCCGACTGGAACACCGCGATCTGGTCGCAGAAAAGCGAGGCCAGGTTGATCTCGTGGAACACACCCACCACGCAGGTTCCTTCCTCGCGGTTCCGCAGGCTCACCTGCTCCATGAGTTGCTGCACGTGTCCCGGATCGAGGTGTGCCACGAATTCATCCAGCAGCAGCACGGGGGTTTGCTGCGCGAAACACTTGGCGATCAATACCCGTTGCTTCTCTCCACCACTCAATTGTTGGAAGACATGCTCTTCGAAGCCGCAAAGATCAGCGCGTTCCAGCGACCGGGCAACGATGGATGCATCCGAAACCCTCTCCGAACCCAGGAAACCCAGGTAAGGGGTGCGCCCCATGGAAACGATCTCTTCCACGGTAAAATCGTAGGCGGGGGAAAAGTCCTGCAGCACGGCGGAAACCAACCTTGCGAGTTGCTTGCGCGGGATGCTTCCCACACGTTGGCCGTCTACCCGGATCTCTCCGGACCAAGGCTTGAGCAACCCGAGGATCAATTTCACCAGGGTACTCTTCCCGGAACCATTTGGCCCGATGATGCCAAAGATCTTTCTCCGGGGAATGCGCAGCGACAAACCTTCGAACAGTGGTTTGGTGTCGTAGCCAAAAGTCACGTTGGAAATTTCGATCATGCGAGCCTATCCCTTGCGGGTGAGTTCCACGATTTTCACCTCGAAAGGTTCCAGGACCAACTCGCGTTGCACCGGGATACTTGGCCCCTTCTTCGAGGAAAACAAGACCTTGCCGAACTCCCACTCCCTGGCAACCCGACGGACCTGCCGGGATTCGGAGAAATTCAACAGGATACCAACACCCGTTCCATCGTGGACTCGACAGAAACTCAGCAACTGGGCATCGTTGGGTTCCATCCATTCCAGCTTCCCCCACTTGAGCGCATCGCAGGCACGGCGCAACCGCAACAACTGCCGGGTGAAGTTGAGCATCGAGTGTGGATCTTTCTCCTGCGACACCACGTTCACCCATTCCTTGTTGGGGTGCACGGGTAGCCAGGGAGTCCCCTCCGAAAAGCCAGCCACCGGACCATCGTCCCACTGCATCGGGGTGCGGCAACCATCGCGCCCAGGAACCTGTGGCCAGAGGTTCTTTCCCTGTGGATCCACGATTTGGTCGAAGGGGATAACCGCCTCTTCCATCCCCAGTTCCTCCCCGTAGTACAAGAAGGGGGTGCCCCGCAGTGTGAGCAGCAAGGCAAGCAAGACCTTTGCCCGCTCCACGCGGTGCCCGTCGTCGGGCAAGCGGGAAAGGAAACGGCGAGAATCGTGGTTGCCCAGAACGTAACTTGGCCAGGAAAGGGTGCTGAAAAGCTCCTCGCAGCGCGCAACGTGCTGCCGGTAAACCTGGGGATCAAAACTCCCCAGATCCTTGAAGACGAAGTTGAACGCGAGGTCCAATCGCCCGGGCTTGGTGTACTCCAGGAACTGGAACATCCCCCCATCCGTGATCACTTCCCCCACGCCCATTGCACCGGGGAAGTCGTGGAGGGTATCGGCGATGGCTTCCACCGCGAGAAGCGTTTCAGGTCGATCGCGGTCAAACACGTGGAAGAAACGCGCAAACTCCGGAACGTTGGGAGCATGGGGGCAGGGTGGATTGTCCCGCAGCGCCTGGTCCTTGAAGAAAAGGTTCACCACGTCGAAGCGAAATCCATCCACCCCCTTCTCCAACCAGAAGCGAAGAGAATCCATCACCGCGTTTTGCACTTCGGGGTTTCGCCAATTCAAGTCAGGTTGCCCGGGCACGAACAAGTGCAGGTAATACTGACCGCGGCCTTCGTCCCATTCCCAGGCACTGCCCCCGAAGTACGAGAGCCAGTTGTTGGGTGGCTTTCCCCGCTCACCATCCACCCAAATGAACCAATCTGCCTTGGGGTTCTCCCGCGAGGAACGGGACGCGACAAACCACGGATGCTCGTCGGAGGTGTGGTTGTATACCTGGTCGATGATCACGCGCAATCCCCTGTCGTGGGCTGCCTTCAACAACTCGTCGAAGTCTTCCATGCTGCCAAATACCGGGTCGATGGCGCAATAATCCGAAATATCGTAGCCGAAATCCTTCATGGGGGAACGGAAAAACGGGGAAAGCCAGATGGCATCGACCCCCAGCGAAGCGATGTACTCCAATTTGCACGTGATGCCCTTCAGGTCACCAGTGCCATCTCCGTTTGCGTCGAAAAAACTGCGGGGGTATACCTGGTACACCACCGCTCCTTTCCACCACGGTCTCTGTTGGGTATGCAACGCAATCCCTCCCTTGAATCGCCGATTCTGTTCCCTTTGATTCTAACACAAATCGGATGCGAGAAAAGCCGAGGATACCAAGGATTTCGGCGAAAACCGTCACAAAATAGTCAAATCGAAAGGAATTGGGCGATTTCCTGGATTATTTACCCTTCTTCAAGGTATTTTGGGTTTTTGTATTTGGAACGATGGTGTTATAATGGAAGCGTTTCCAACGAATTGACTCCGAGGAAGGCAAGACGATGGATCACAAGAAGGTCACCATAAAAGACGTAGCGAAGGAAGCCCGTGTTGGAATTGGAACTGTTTCCAGAGTTTTGAACGCGGGAGTAGTGAATCCAAAGACACGGGAAAGGGTGCAAAAGGCGATCGACAAGCTGGGGTACCAACCCAATTTTTTTGCCCGCCAGCTTGCCGGTGGAAAATCCCGGAGAATCCTCGCGTTGATTCCCGAGGTGAAAACCGAATTCCACTGGCGCATCCTGGAAACCTTCGACGCTTGCCTGGATAGAAAGGATTACCAGAGCATCATTTACCCCCTGACATCCATGAAACGATTTGAAAACCTCGTCTCAAACATGTCGTTCGCGCAGGAAGTGGAAGGAATTGCCCTTTTGACCATCAACGCGGATATCCTGGACGATTTTTGGGATTCCCAGCTTCCCGTGGTGCTCATCGAGCAGAAGCATCCCGATCTTCCCTGCGTTTTCCTCAACAACTACCGGGGGGGGAAACTAGCCGCCCAGCACTTGATTTCCAAGGATGCCACCGATTTTTTTGCGTTGTACTCCGTGGTGGAAAACCCCCTCGTAGACCCGTTGCACATGGAAGAACGCCTTGGTGGATTCCGCGATGTTTTGGAACAGGAAAACCGTTCCCTTTCCAAGGATCAAATCGTGTACGGTGATTTCGCCCTCGGACCTTCGCACGCCAAGCTCACGGAAATCCTTACCAAGTACGAGCGCCCCGGCATTTTTGCCTTGACCGATAATTTCGCCCTGTTCTTGTTGCAAGTGGCTTCCTCGCTGGGGAAAGTCCCCGCGAAGGATTTCCTGCTCGTGGGGTACGATAACCAGTCCTGGGCGGAAAAAGTGGGACTCACCACGATTGAGCAACCCATTGACGATTTCGGAGATATTGGCGCCCAGCTCATACTGGAACGCATCCTGACCCCTGAAAAACCCATTCGCCAAATCGAGTTCAACCCGCAACTGATTTTGCGTGCGACAACATAATTTTCTTCAAAGGGTGGTGAATTAATGGCCAAAAAGCAATCAAGCCTGTTGCTCAAACGCCAACAGAGCCTGGCGATCAAGCTACTGCTTCCGACCTTCATCGTGCTGGGTCTCGTGGCGATCTACCCCCTCGGGGATGTGTTCGTAACCAGTTTCACCGACCGTGAATTTGCGGGCGGGGAGGACAATACAACCGACTTCGTTGGCTTCCAGAATTACTTCTCGCTACTGGGTTTTACCTTCAAGGAATTGCCCCCCGTGCTCAACGACGATGGCACCCAGAAAATCGATGAAAAGACGGGAGAACCCGTGTACGAAAGGGCAATCCGTGTTCTTCCCCGGGATCCCTACCGCTACCGCGAACTGAGCCAGTTTAACTGGTTTGGAAAGAGAATCGTGGTGGGTGCACGGAACCCCGATTTTCTAAAGGCCATTTGGAACACCCTTGTTTTCACCGTGTTGTCGGTTTTCTTGGAAACGTTGCTCGGGTTGTTCATCGCGTTGGTCGTGAACAGTAATTTCAAAGCCAAGGGAGCACTACGTACCACCATGCTGGTTCCCTGGGCCGTGATCACCGTTGTGTCTGCCCGGATCTGGGAATGGATGCTCCAACCCGGGAACATCGGGTTCTTCAACATGTTGCTGTTCCGGCTCGGTCTTGGGGACGGCCAAGCTTCCTTCCTCACCTCTGCCGCGCTGCAGATGCCATCCATGGTGATGGTCGACGTGTGGAAGACGACCCCCTACATGGCGCTACTGATCCTTGCCGGGTTACAGACCATCCCCAAGGAACTGTACGAGGCGGCAAACGTGGATGGAGCGCACAAGGTTCGCCAATTTTTCTCCATCACTTTCCCACTTCTCCGCCCCGCACTCGCCGTAGCCTTAATCTTCCGAACCCTGGATGCTCTCCGTGTTTTCGACGTGTTCCAGGTTCTGCTGGGAAGCAAGATGTATTCCATGGCTTCCTACAATTACTTCCAGTTGATACAGAACCGCCAGATGGGGCTGGCTTCCGCGATCGGTGTGATCATCTTCATCTTCATTGCGGTGTTTGCCGTCATCTACATGCGCTTGATGGGGGTGGATAAAGAATGACACGCAAGAAAACGAAGCAGCTCATTTCCAAGATCCTTTTCTACATCCTGATCGTGGTCATCTTTTTCTACCTGTTGTTCCCCTTCTACTGGGCGCTGAATTCCTCGCTGAAAAGCGAAGCGCAGTTGTCCCAAACCCCCGCGACGTTCATCCCACGGGATGCGAACGGCAAGATCTCGATCTTCTGGAACAACTACGCCAGCATCTTTGCCAACGCGACGTTCGTACGCAGTATCTTCAACAGTATCATCGTGGCGGGGAGCACAACGCTGGTATCGCTCCTAATCGGCTCCTTTTCTGCCTTCGCGTTGGGAAAATTGTATTTCAAGGGCAAGAAGGTCACGCTCTACTTGATCCTCTCCATGACCATGTTTCCCCAGGTCACCGTTTTGAGCGGGTTGTACGCGGTCATCACCACCTTGAACCTGGCGGCTGTTCCCAGCATGATCCTGACGTACATGATTTTCACGCTTCCCTTTACCACCTGGGTATTGACCACGTTCTTCAAGCAATTGCCCAATGAAATCATGCAATCGGCTCAAGTCGACGGTGCCACGCCTTTCCAGACCTTCTGGATGATCCTGCTGCCACTCACCGCCCCGGCGCTTGTCACCACAGGGTTATTGGCCTTCATCGCGGCCTGGAACGAGTACCTGTTCGCCTTGACCTTCACCTCCATCGAGCCAACCGCGCGTACCATTCCCGTGGCCATCTCGATGTTCTCCGGAACCATTGCACGGCAGGAACCCTTTGGGGAAATCATGGCCGCCGCTGTGATGGTTACCATCCCAGTCGTTCTGCTGGTGTTGATCTTCCAGCGAAAGATCGTCGCGGGGTTAACCGCTGGCGCGGTAAAAGGATAGAATTCGCCAAAAAAGCTTGGGCGAAAGCCCAATACAACTTAGAAAGAGGAGGTTCACTATGAAGAAATTTCTGTTGGTTTTGACCCTGGTTACCTTTCTTCTCAGTGTTAGCTTTGGAGCGGTAACGCTCACCGTGGCGGCTGGTGCCGTTGGAATCGAGCTCGAACTGGCCCAACAAGCCGCCGAGGAATTCATGGCGCTGTACCCGGGGGTTGAAGTCAAGGTTCTGGAAACCCCTGATCTTGCAACCGACCGCCTTGGCCTGTACCTGCAGTTCTTCGAAGCCAAGAGTTCCGAGGTTGACGTGTACCAGATCGATGTCATCTGGCCCGGCGACTTGGCACAACACCTTGTTGACCTGTACCAGTACGGTGGACACGACTACGCGGGCAACCACTTCCCGGCGATCATCGAAAACAACACCGTGGATGGCAAGCTCATCGGTATCCCCTGGTTCACCGATGCTGGACTGCTGTACTACCGCACCGATCTTCTGGAGAAGTACGGGTACGACCATCCTCCCGCAACCTGGGACGAACTCGAAGAGATGGCAAAGACCGTGCAAGCTGGCGAAAAGGCCAACAACCCCGACTTCTGGGGCTTCGTGTTCCAAGGCAACGCTTACGAAGGCCTGACCTGTGACGCCCTGGAATGGGTTGCTTCCAACGGTGGCGGTACCATCATCAACACCGATAAGCAGATCACCATTGCCAATTCCAAGGCTGCGGAAATCCTGGAACAGGTGCGCGGTTGGATCGGCACCATTGCTCCCGAGGGTGTTCTTGGCTTCGCCGAAGAAGACGCCCGCAAGGTGTTCCAAGGTGGAAATGCCCTGTTCATGAGGAACTGGCCCTACGCATGGAGCCTGGGACAATCCGACGACAGCGCCGTGAAAGGCCTGTTCGGAGCATGCCCACTTCCTGCCGGAGACAGTGGCAAGGGTGCTGCCGCTCTCGGTGGCTGGCAGCTGGCCGTCAGCAAGTACTCCAAGAACCCCGCACTTGCTGCCCAACTGGCATTCTACCTGGCGAACTACGAGAACCAGAAGAAGCGCGCCATCATCGGGTCCTACAACCCCACCATCATGTCCCTGTACCAGGATCCTGACGTTCTCGAAGCAACGCCCATCTTCGGAAGCCTGTACGACGTGTTCATCAACGCAACTGCTCGCCCGTCCACCGCTTCCGCACCTCGCTACAACGAAGTTTCCACACTGTTCTTCCAAGCCGTCCACAGCGTGATCAGCGGCGAAGAAGAAGCCATGACCGCCCTGGAAAACCTCGCGCTTGACCTGGAAGAAGTAACCGGGTTCGAGGTCATCTGGGAATAAGTACTCCAGCAAAAAAAAAGGAGCCCGAAAAGGGCTCCTTTTTTTCTTTCCTTTACATCTGTTTCCGTGCTTCTTCCATCCCTCGATCCAACGCCTGGCAATTCATGTCCAGCAACTGGGCTTTCTTGCCGGTGAGCTTCTTTTCCAACGCTTTCACCACGCTATCCTTCGAAACAACGTTGGTGGCCTGGATGTACGCTCCCAGCACTACCATGTTCGCTACCTTTGGATTGCCAATGGCCTCCGCGATGGCGTTCGCGTCCACGCTCACCATTCGGATGTCGGTGCGTTCGGGTTTGCGGTCCACAACCGATGAGTTGATGATGAGCCATCCATTGGGAACGATTTGCCCTTCGAACTTGATGAGTGAGGGGATGTTCATCACCACCACTTCGCTGGGTTGGTCCACCACGGGAGATCCCACGGCGTTCTCGTCGTCTACCACGATGGAACAGTTCGCGGTTCCCCCACGCATTTCGGGTCCATAGGAAGGCATCCAGGTGACTTGCTTGTTTTCCAACATTCCCGCGTAGGTCACCAGCTGGCCCATCAACATCACGCCCTGCCCCCCGAATCCGGAAATGATCGCAGTATGCATGCTCATTTCGCATCACCCACCTTGTCCACGAAAACCCCCAGTGGGAACTCTTCCAGCATGTTCTTCTTCGCCCACTCCACCGATTCTACCGGGGAAAGACCCCAGTTGGTGGGGCAAGTGGAAACCACTTCCACGAGCGAATAGCCCAAACCCTTTTGTTGTGCGATGAAGGCCTTCTTGATCGCTTTCTTTGCCTGCAGGATGTCCCTTGGGCTGAGCAGGCTCACGCGCTGCAAGAATGCCACCCCCTTAAGGCCTTGCAGCATCTCGCACACGTGGATGGGATATCCCACGTCGTTGACATCCCGACCGTAGGGAGAAGTGGTGGTTTTCATGCCCTCCAGGGTCGTGGGAGCCATCTGCCCCCCTGTCATACCGTAAATGGCGTTGTTGATGAAAATCGTGGTGATCTTTTCCCCCCGATTCGCGGTGTGAATGGTTTCCGCGGTACCGATGGCTGCAAGGTCACCATCGCCCTGGTAGGTAAACACGGTGAGGTCGGGGCGCGCGCGTTTCATGCCAGTGGCAACCGCAGTTGCCCTTCCGTGCGCGGCTACGGTTCCATCCACGTCGAAGAACTCGTAGGCAAACACCGAGCAGCCTACGGGGGCTGTCATAAGTGTCTTTCCGCGCAATTCGAGTTCATCGAGCACTTCGGAGATCAGCCGGTGGGCCACTCCGTGAAGGCAACCGGGGCAATAGGTAAATTCCTTTTCGTGGAGGGACTTTGGACGTTTCATGTGCACCTTGGTTTGCATTACTCCACCTCCCATTCCCGTTTCAGCGCTTGCAGTACTTCCGTGGGTGTGGGAACAACCCCGCCCATGCGTCCGTAGAAGGGTGTGGGCACGCGGCCTTCCACCGCAAGGCGAACGTCCTCGAGCATCTGCCCTGCGCTCATTTCCACCGTCATCACCATTTGGAGTTTTTCTGCTGCCTGGCGAATGGCCGCGTATGGGAAGGGCCACAGCGTGATGGGGCGGATAAGCCCCACGCGCAAACCCTCGGCACGTGCCATTTGCACAACGGTTTTGATGATGCGTGCCATGGTTCCGTATGCCACGAAGGCAACCTGGGCATCTTCCATCTGGTACGATTCGAAACGGGTCTCGTTCTTTTCCACTTCGCGGTAGGTTTTTTGGTACCCGATGTTCATTTCTTCCAGTTTCACAGGATCGATGTCAAACGAGGTTATCTTGTACGATTCCCGCCCTTCGCTTCCGCGCATCGCCCAATGCATGTGGCGTTCGTGGTCATGGCGGGGTTTCATTTCCGGCAAGCACACGGGTTCCATCATTTGCCCCAACAAACCGTCCGCCATGATCAACGCGGGCACCCGGTACGTGTCGGCGAGGTCGAATGCCAGCGAAACGTGGTCCACCGCTTCTTGCAACGTGGAAGGCGCAAGCACGATCAAGTGGTAATCCCCGTGGCCACCACCCTTCGTGCCCTGGAAGTAGTCGGACTGGGCAGGTTGAATATCCCCCAGCCCAGGGCCTCCGCGCACCACGTTGATGAAAACGGAGGGCAATCGTGCACCCGCGATGTACGAAACCCCTTCCTGCATCAGCGAAAAACCCGGGGAAGACGTGGATGTGAACACGCGTGTTCCGGTACATGCCGCTCCGTACACCATGTTCACTGCCGCCACCTCGCTTTCTGCTTGCAAGAAGGTACCTTCTACCTCCGGAAGCCTGCGGGACATATACTCGGTCAATTCACTTTGCGGGGTGATGGGGTATCCAAAGTACAGCCGGCAACCCGCCCGGATCGCGGCTTCCCCCATGGCTTCGGTGCCTTTCATCATCAATTGTTCATTCATACACGGTTCCTCCCTTACTCCTTGACAACCCGGTGCACCGTGATACAGGTATCCGGGCAGGTCAAGTAACAGAATCCACATCCCACGCACTTCTCTTCGGGGTCCACTTGTTGGGCGGGATGGTATCCCTTGGAGTTGAACGAGGAAGCAAAGGCAATGATTTTCTGGGGGCATACGCTGATACACAACCCACAACCCTTGCAACGCTCGCCATCGATTTCGATCATGGCTCGTCTTGCCATCTTCTCTCCTCCTCTATGCATTTTTCTTCCTTTTCTACGGGTTTTGAAGGAATCTGTCCACCGCCCACACCGGAAAACGAAAGGGATGGTCTCCCTTTTCCAGTCCATGGCCCTTCTCTACGCAAGTTGCCAGAACGGGAAGTTCGCAATGCTTGGACAGCTCTTCCATTTTTTCCTCGCCCTGCAAGATGACTTCCACGGAAGTTGCTGGCCCCAGGTTGCTATTATGCACCAAACCGTCTACGGTAACCCGGGCTTTTTGCGAGAGCCGCCGAAGGTTCTCGGCCATCTCTTCACTGGAACGGGAAAAAGGACGGCGCGTGTTCACAACGTACAGCACCTTTTTGTGAACACCCAGCAAAAAGCGCGAAAGGGAACCCAAAACGGTTGCACCATCATCGTTTCCTCCGATATCCAGTACCGTGGTATATACGGGGTTTTGGATTACCCCCCCCACTTCCCCAATGACGATGGGCATGTCTGCATGCTTGAGGGCGCCTGGAGGAGAGATCACGCGAACCCCCCTCTTTTTCAAGGGGAACTGGAGATCGCGGGAACGGAAATAGGGGCTCACCGTGTCCAAGTCGACAAGTGCAACCTGGCGGTCCAACTCTGCAAGGTGCAAGGCCAGGTTGATCGCCAACTCGGTCTTCCCACAACCGAACATCCCGAAAAGGAGGAAAAGCCTTTGGTTTTCCGCAAAGCCGGCAATGTCGAAGGTTTGTGAATTTGTGCGCGTCATTGGCGAATCACGTTCTCCAAGTAGTGTTTCCCCTCTTCCTTGCCTTGCAGAACCCGTAACGCGGCTTGGGCAAGTGCCTGTTCTTCGTCGCCACCGGGGAACACTTTTACCGGAGCAAGGAAGTGCACCATCTGCGTGATCCAGGGAACCAGGAACTGGTCATCGTAGGCCAACCCCCCGGTGAGCACGATGGCATCCACCTGCCCCTTGAGGACGGCCGCCATTTGCCCGATTGTCTTGCCAACTTGGTACGCCATGGCATGGTACACTTCTTCCGCCTGCGCATCTCCCGAGCGGATGCGTTGCTGGATGTCCATTGCGCTGTTTGTTCCCAAGTAGGCTACCAACCCCCCCTCGCCCTTGAGTTTCCTCTTGAGCTGGGGTAAACTGAATTTTCCGCTGAAGCAAAGGTCCACGAGCCCCGTTAGGGGAAGCGTGCCACTGCGTTCCGGTGAGAAGGGACCATCGCCGTCCAAGGCGTTGTTGACATCCACGACCTGTCCCCGTTGATGTGCGCCAATGGAAATCCCTCCGCCCATGTGCGCGACCACGAAATTGCAACTCTCGTAGGCTTTTCCGAGTTCGCGGGCAGCGGAACGCGCGACGGCCTTTTGGTTCAGGGCATGGAAGATGGATTTGCGTTGGATGAGTGGGTGGCCGGAGTAGCGGGCAATCGGGCAAAGTTCATCCACGACAACCGGATCGGCAATCAGGGCAGGGATACCTGTTCCCTTCACCAAAGATGCTGCCAGGATGGCACCCAGGTTCGAAGCATGTTCGCCATAGATCCCGGTACGCAGATCGGTGAGCATGGCCTCGTCCACTTGGTACACACCACCTGGAATAGGTTTCACCAACCCTCCGCGACCGATCACCGCAGAAAAATCCGTGATATCCAACCCGGATTCCCCCAGGAAACCCAGGATGATCTCCTTGCGAAACGCGAACTGGTCCACCACGCGTTCAAACTGGTTGATCTGGCTTGCCTCGTGGCGCAGCGTTTGCTCCAAGAAAAGTTCGTCCTCTTTGAAAACCGCCAGCTTGGTCGAGGTAGACCCTGGATTGATCACCAAGATCGTCGCCCTCATGCTTGTACCCCACCCAACGCGACGTTCAACGCGATGGAAAACATCTTGGTCTCGCTACTGTCCGCGCGTGATGTGACGATGAGCGGGACGCTTCCCCCAAGAATGGTTGTGGCAGCCCTGGCGTTTGCAAGGAACACAAGAGCCTTGTAGAGGATGTTGCCGGCCTCGATGTCCGGCATCAACAAGATATCTGCCTTTCCGGCGACCGGGCTTTCGATGCCTTTGTGCTTGGCAGCTTCCAGCGAAACAACGTTATCCAGCGCAAAAGGACCATCCACGATGCAGCCATCCAATTGGTGCCGCAGGTTCATCGTGGCCAACACCGCCGCATCCAAGGTGGCAGGCATCTTGGGGTTCACCACTTCCACCGCAGCAATCACACCCACCCGGGGTTCGGGATTTTGCAGCGCGTGGGCAAGCTGTACGGCGTTTCGAACCAGGTCCACCTTCTGCTCCAACGTGGGGGCGATCACCATACCCGGATCGGTGATGATGAGCAACCGGTCCAAGGTGGGAACTTCGAACACACCGCACAGGCTCATCGTGTTCCCCGTTCGGAAAGAGTACTGGCTTTCCAGGAGCACCTTCAGCAAGCTCCCCGTCTTGATGTTCCCCTTCATCAGGGTGTGTGCTCCGCCCTCGCTCACCAGACGAGCCGCAGCGTGTGCAGCTTGCACGGGGGAAGAACAATCTTTCAACGGGTAGTTCCCCGGCTCCTCTCCCAGTCCGCGTAACTTTGCGGCGATCTGCGCTTGGGGTCCGAAAAGCACGAAGTCAGCAAGCCCTTCCCTACGGGCATCCGCGACAGCCTGAAGTACCGATTCCTCTTCTGCAGCCACCACCGCAATCGTGGCTTGCTTTCCCTTGGCCAATTCCAATACTTGTTCGATCTTCCGTATCATTCTTTCACTCCTTGAAAAACAAAGGTCCTGGAATCCTCTTGGCCTTCCAGGACCCGCAAAGTCCCCGTAGCAAGGGCCTCTAGCTCGTCTTCTCCCGGAACAAGTGTGACCAGGGCAAAACGAGACACGTACCCTTTTATCTTTTCCACGAATTCCACGTGGTGGGCAATACCACCCGTCAAGATGATCGCGTCGATGTTTCCTTCCAGCACTGCGCACATTCCACCGATCTCCTTGCTAATCTGGAAAGCCATGGCTTCGATGACCTCCGCGGCGTGGGGATCATTTCGTCCCATATCGTACGCTTTTTGGAAGCTATTGGTGTTGAGGTAGGCAGTAAGCCCACCTCTCTTGGTGAACAGTCGCTTGAGTTCCTTGTGTGCATACTCCCCGGAAAACGCCATCTTCACCACGTCGCCACATGGCAATGCGCCGGTTCGCTCGGGGCTGAACGGCCCCTCGTCGTTGGCGTTGTTCACGTCCACCAAGCGCCCGCGTCGCTGCGCGCCGATGGAGATACCCCCACCCAGATGGGCAACCACGAAATTGCATTCCGCGTAAGGTTTTCCGATTTCGCGGGCCACCTTGCGCGACACGGCCTTCATGTTCAACGCGTGTAACAAGCTTTTGCGGGGAATCTCGGGCAACCCGGAGTAGCGGGAAAGGGCATGGAACTCGTCCACAGACACCGGATCGGTGATAAAAGCTGGCTTGTGTACCGTTGTCGCAAACTCCCACGCAAGCACAGCCGCCAAGTTGGAGGCATGTTCCACGGGCGAATGGTCTTTCAAGTACTCCACCATCTGTTCGTTCACCCGGTAGGTGCCGCTCTCGAGGGGCGGTAAAATTCCCCCGCGCGCGGCGAAAGCATCGAATTGGGACAGTTCGTACCCTGCATGATCCAGGAACTCCAAGATGTTTTTCTTGCGGAGGGGAACCTGCTGCATGAGGGATCCCAGGGTGGCCAATCGATCGCCATCATGCGCAATGCTCTGCTTGGTCACCAGGTGGTCGCCGTCGTAGATGGCAAGCTTGGTGGACGTCGACCCGGGGTTTATGGAAAGAACCAACGGCATCTTAGTCCCCGTTCTCCTTTTGGTACGCATCGATGGCATCTGCGAGGCGCACGACACCTTCCTGGATTTCCGCTTCCGAGGGCAAGCAGAAGGAAAGGCGCATGCAATTGCCGTTGCTCTTCCCGTCCACCGAAAAGGCGGAACCGGGAATGAAAATAACCTTGCGTTCCTTGGCATATTCCAGCAACTCCACGGTATCGATGTGCTTGGGCAGGCAAACCCAGGTAAACAAGCCGCCACAGGGATTGGTCCAGGTGGTTCCCTCGAAATGGATCAAGTGTTTCTCGAAAGACTCCAGCATCACATCCCGTTTTGCCGCGTACACCTTCAAGGAGTTCTGCAAGACCTTCAATGGATCGTGGCGTTCCAAGTAACGCGCGGTAAGGCGTTGCAAAAGGGGAGATGTACACAGGTCCGCTGCTTGCTTTCCCATCACGATTTTGCGTACGACGTGGCGGTTTCCGATGACCATTCCCATGCGCAACCCAGGGGATAACACCTTGCTGAAGGTGTTTAGCAACAAAACCTGCTCCTGCAAACCACGTTGTTGCGCCAGGTGGTAAATCGTGGGAATCTTCTCTCCCTCGAAGCGAAGCAAACCGTAAGGGTCGTCTTCGATGACGGGGATCTTGTACTTCTCCGCGATATCCAGGATATGGTGACGCTTTTCCAGGCTCAACGTCAGACCGGTGGGATTGTCGAAGTTGCTCACCACGTACAGGAACTTGAAGCGCTCCAGCTCGTCGGCGCTCATCTTTTCCAGGCTATTCTCCAAGATCTGCAAATTGGGGCCATCTGGTTCCATGGGCAAGTTGATGAACTTGGGGGCGCGAATGCGAAAGGCACTGGCGGCTCCCAAGTACACTGGGTCGACGATGGCGCAGATACTGTCTTCGTCGAGGAACATGCGCCCGATGAGGTCCAACGCCTGCTGGGAACCGGAGGTAATCACGATCTGGTCGTCGCTCAACCCGTGGATGTTTTCATGACGCTTGAGGTATTCCAAGTACTGCTGCTTGAGCAACGGGTCACCCTCGGTGGTTCCGTATTGCAGCGTGATTTGGTACTCCTCCAGAACGATCTCACGCGCAATTTCGGCAAGCTCAGCTCGCGGGAAGGTTTCCGGGTCGGGCACCCCCCCACCGAAAGAAATGAGCCCAGGGATGCTTGTCGCCTTGAGCAGTTCCCGGATAATATTCGCAGTGGTGCGTTTCGCGATCTTCGAAAGTTTTGATTCGATGACATCTCCGTTCATTTGAACACCTCCATACCAGTTTCCCGATTTTGCTTTCACTACCATTGTATCAAAGCCAACGGGAAAAGAGCAAAAAAAGGGGCAAATTCTTATATTCTAATGAACTAACTTGCAGAAAAGAAAGAACATGCTCCGCCCACTCGTGCAAAAAAATTCACCGAGAAAAAAATTGCAGGTGCAACCGGAGAAGGATTTTCGAGAGATTTGCCCCAAAAAGGTGTACCATTGGGGTGAGGCTTTTTGATGGGGGAGGGATTCAAGACATGCTGATCATTTTCCAGCTGCTGGTACTGTGCCTGCTCATCTGGGTGTACTACAACCTCATCACCGGTCACATGAGCAAGGCAGCTTCCGCCTTTGCTGCCGGGGCGCTGGTGTTGTCGTTCAACTCCATCTTCCAACTGGTACCCGGCCTTGACCTGGAACACCTCAGCCAGTTCGTGGATTTCAAGACCATTTCCCTTCTCGTGGGAATGATGTTGCTGATGCCCTTCGTGGAGAAATCGGGTTTCTTCCATTACATCGCTATCCAGGTGGTTCGCCTCAGCAAGGGAAGCTTGCTCGGGCTTTTCGTGATCACTTCCGTTGCCGTGGCGTTGAGTTCCGCCTTCTTGAACAACGTGAGCACGGTAATGGTGTTTGTTCCCGTGATCCTCGCCATCCTCGACAGTATCGGCAAAAAACCATTTCCCTTCCTGATGATGATCGTGCTTTCTGCCAACCTTGGGGGAACAGCGACGCTCATCGGCGACCCCCCCAACATGATCATCGGCTTCGCGGCGAACAAGTCTTTCAGCGCGTTCCTGGTGAATGTTGCCCCCGCGGTGCTTCTTTCGCTTGCGGTCGTGCTGTGGATGATCCTCCGCAGGGAAAAAGGTTTCTTCCAGCTGGATGCCGAGGAAAAGAAGGCACTGCAATCCTTTCGAAACCAAGACCCCAAAAGTGCCATCCGGGACAAGAAACTGATGTTCCAATCCCTCGGGGTCTTCGCGGGTGCCATCATCGGGTTCATGCTTCCCCCGAGCTGGGGCGTGGATCCCGCCATCGTATCGCTGATCGCGGGGTCGATCCTGTTGATCATGCTAAAAACCGACACCCCAACCATGGAGGAAATCCTCAAGAAAATGGAATGGGGAACCCTCTTCTTTTTCATCGGCATGTTCACCCTGGTGTTTGCCCTACAGCAACTGGGATTCATCGATGGAATTGGAAAGCTGTTCCTGGCCCTCGGGGAAATGGGAGGCGCCTCCCCCGTTCTTGCAAACATCCTGCTGCTATTGACCATGGTTTGGATTCCCCTTTTTGCCGCGGGGATCATGGGTGCCGTTCCCATTGCCATGATCATGGTGCCCATCGTGCATTCACTTCTCCAACGGGCAGCGGAAGCCTCGATCGCCATTTCCCCGGATATCTGGTGGGCCCTCGTGCTGGGGGCTTGCTACGGGGGAAACCTCACGTTGGTGGCGGCAGCTGCAAACATCGTGGTTGCCGGAATGGTGGAAAGGATGCCAACGGGAAGGATGACGTTCCCCACTTTCTTTCGTTACAGCTTCCCGCTGGTGATGGCCTCGGGGATCGTGGCTTCTGGCTACATCCTACTGAAGTACCTGCTGTAGAACCCGGTGGTTCTTAGATTTCCAACGGCTTGGTCTCGTGATCCTCGTAGCGAATCATGCGGCCTTCCCAGGTACGGATGGTGATGTACCCCTTTCCACGAGATACCAGGTATTGGGGGAGAAGGGGTGTCTTGCCGTACCCCCCCGGGGCGTTCACGATGAAAGTGGGAATGGCAAGACCCGAGGTGTACCCCCGCAGGTATTCCATGATCTCCAAACCATCGTCCACGGAAGTGTTGAAATGCGTAGTGCCCCGCACGTGCTTGGCGTGGAAGATGTAGTAGGGGCGTACACGCACCTTCAAAAGGTCCTGGTTGAGCTTTTTCATCACGAAACGATCGTTGTTGATGCCGTTGAGCAAAACCGCCTGGTTTCCCAGTGGGATTCCCGCGTTTGCCAGTCTTTCGCAGGCTTGCTTCATCTCGAAGGTGATTTCTTTCGGGTGGTTGGTGTGCGTGTTGATGTACAGCGGATGGTATTTCTGGAGCATGTCCACGAGTTCCTCGTCGATTCTCTGCGGCATGGTCACCAGGGTGCGCGAACCGATACGGATGATTTCCACATGCTCGATTTTCCGCAAAGCCCGCACGATCTTTTCCAAGTGGGGGGTGGGAAGGGTGAGAGGATCGCCACCCGTGATGAGTACATCGCGGATCTCCGGGTTTTGGCGGATGTAGGCGATGGACTCCTCGATTTCTTCCATCGGGCGGGGTACATCCTTCTCCCCGATATTGCGCCTTCTCTGGCAATGGCGGCAGTACATCGCGCATTCGTTGGTGACGTAGATGATCAACCGATCCGGGTAGCGCCGCGTGATCGCCCCCGCCGGGTTGGTATATTCCTCCGACATCGGGTCAAGTTGACCTTTCTTGCGCGAAATTTCGTGGCGTGTGGGTACACCCATCAGCCGAATGGGGCCCAAGGGTTCGTCGATGTCCATGAGGCTGGCGTAGTAAGGGGAAAGGGCCCAGCGATAGACCTTGCCCACCTGCTCCACGGCTTCCCGTACTTCCGGGGTGAGGTTCAAGATCTTTCCCAGGGTTTCCACGTCACGGATGCGGTTGCGAAGCTGCCAACGCCAATCGTCCCACTCTTGCTGGCTACCACCCAGTACCTGCAAGATGCGTTCCTTGTTTCGGGCAAATTCCTCCGCCAAGTCCATGCCATTGGGAATCTTTTTCTTGGCCTCCAAGTAATTGGAGATTCTCTTTTTTAGGACCTCTGCCCTTTCCAGCGAAACGGCGCGCCGGTCCTTTTTCTCGTTTCCGCTCATTCTTTCCTCCTTTCAAAATCACATCACTCAAAATGACACCACGGGACGGCCCGGTAAAACCGGACCTTTTGGCAAAACAAAAAGCTCCGCCCGTGGCGAAAATGCTTTTGTATTCACATACTCTGGCGAAAAATGCGTGTGTTTTCCGGGTGAGCCTTAGAGCGAATCCCAGATTTCGGTGACCAGGTTCTGGGTCACCTGCCGTCGATACCGGGCGGTGGATCGAACGTCCCCGATGGGGGAAATCTTTTCCGCAATCGATGTGCGGACCTTTTCAAGGGTTGCGGCGTCACAGTGTGAGCCTGCCAGTTGGCCTTCCAGCTGGTGAAAACGAACGACAACGGGTGCAACCGAACCCGCGGCCAGCCGGATTTCTTCGATCACGAGTGGTTTTCCGGGTTCGTGGTCTTCCTCAGCGGCAAGCAACATACCAATGCTGGCAATGCTGATTGCCATAGCCTTTCGCTGCCCCACCTTCTTGAACCAGCTTCGGAAACGCTTGGGGGGTTTGGGCAACCAAATGGAGTGAATCCATTCACGTGAAACATCCAACGAAGTTTTTCCCGGACCGACGATGAAATCTTCCACTGTTTGGTTTCGGAACGAGCCATCGGAAGCGTGGATTTCCAACTGCGCATCCAGCAAAACCAGTGCAAGCACGACGTCTCCAGCAGGAGATGCGTTGACCACGTTGCCTACGGGAGTTCCCCTGTTACGAATTTGCACGGACCCCACCTCGTTGGCGGCCTGGCGCAGCAAGGGGAAATGCTGGGCAATAGCGTGGCTTCCCAACAGGTGGGAATGCGTAACCCCTGCCAGTAACCGGAACCCCTCGGGTTCCTCCTCGATCGCATCGAAACCTTTCAAGTTTTGCAAGCTGATCAACTTCGTGGCGGGTAGCTTCCCCAAACGGCGTTTCACCAAAAGGTCGGTTCCGCCGTTCAAGATCACGCTTCCAGCTCCCAATTCCTGCAATAGGGCTTTCTCGGATGTGGGAAAAACCACTTGCAAACTGTCCATACGCTTCCTCCGGGTTCCGTGATTTCCTTCATTATACCATATTCCAGGAAGGGGGGTGGGAAGAATGGCATCGCCAAATCCTACCACCCGTGATAACAACAGGAGTATACTCCCTTTGCCATATGTTGTCATCGCGTTTTGGAATTCTTTTCATTTCGCTTGAACCTTTGGGGCAAACGTGATATAATATGACACATATGGGAATCACTTCCCGACTTTTTCGGTCCTGGATTACCGAACGGAAAAACATTCCCCTGAAACGGGAGAAAGGATGATTGGCGGAATGTTGCATAAGGAAGAAGGAAAAGAAACCATCGGAATGCGGCTGCGAAGGGCCCGCGAATCGAAGGGGCTACCCCGGCACGTGATTGCCGATGCTGCTGGCATTTCCACGAACGGATTGTACATGTACGAATCGGAGCGAAGGGGGCCTTCGGCGGTGTTGCTGCAGCGCCTGGCAGATGCCCTGGGTGTTTCCATCGCCTACCTGGCGGGAGAAACCGACCTGATGAATCCACCCCCAAAGGTCACGTCCAACCTCAAGATGTTCGAGGAAAACCTTGCCACGTTACCCGTTTACAGCTCTGTGAGTGCCGGATATGGCAGTATTCCCCTCGAGGAACCCATCGACTTCATTCCCCGCCCCCCGGACATCAGCGGTGACATGTGGGTGGTGGTACGTGGCGATTCCATGTCTCCCAAAATCAACGATGGAGACCTGGTGCTGGTTTCGCGCGAGGCGCATATCGGCGAGAAAGACATCGTGGTGGTGATCATGGAAGGCGAAGCTTTGGTGAAGTGTATCGAGATGCATGGAGAAAGCAAAGTACTCACCTCGATCAATCCCGAGTATCCCCCGATCTACGACCATGGAACCACCTTCTTCCTCGTGGGAAAAGTGACCCACATGTTGAAGAACATCTGAGAAAAGAAGGGATAGAACGTTCTGCCGCAGCTTTTCTCCGCCGCACATTCGTGCGGCGTTTTCTTTTCCCGGGGCACAACCCGAAAGTCCAGCACATGAGAAAACCGGGTCACTGCCGCGAAAAAGGGAGAAGGGATGCGGGAGCAAACTGGTATATACCAGAAACCTTCGAGAATCGCCCAACGGAAAACCTACGCGTGCCTAATGGGGATTGATCGCCTGTCGTTTCATGTGACCAAATTTGCAAATAAGCGGAAATCAATATATGATAAAACCAGTGGTCTATACCGGAGGCCACTGGGGAATGGAGGAGTCATGGAAAGCGTGTTCTACCTGTTGCCCAAGTACCACCAAATCAAAGAGTTGCTCATTGAAAAAATTGAAAACGGGGAATTCAAGGCCGGAGACAAGCTTCCTTCCGAAAGGGACATCAGTGAAACGTACTCGGTGAGCCGTATGACGGCGCGCAAGGCGTTGCTCGAAGTGATCAACGCGGGGCATGCTTTCACAAGGCCGGGGTGTGGAACGTACGTGAAGGAAAGGACCGTGGACAATTACCTGACAAGGCTCGAGGGCTTTTCCTACATGGTGAAGCGGAGTTCGGGGAAGGAAACGATTTCCCGGGAAATCCACAAGCAAGTCATTGAAGCGGACAGTATCCTGGCATTGAAGCTGAAAGTGCCCATTGGAACACCCATCAACATGATCGCCCGGTCCCGGGTCGTGGACAACGAACCCATCGCCTTCGAGTATTCGTTTACGAAGGCCAGCGACTTTCCCGGTTTACTAAAGATCGATTTCAGTCGGAATTCCCTCTTTGAAACGATGACCAACAAGTACAACGTGGAGATTGTCCATGCTACGCAGACCCTGGAGATCGTGTACTCGGATTCCGAAGTCTCCGAGGTCCTGGAAGTGCCGAGGAAAACCGCCTTGTTCCTTTTCAAGGATGTCAGCGAGGACAAGGATGGAAGGCCAGTGGAATTTTGCGTGCGCTACGTGCGCGGAGACAAGTGCCATTTCCACAACGAAATCCACAAGGTGGAATGAAAATTTACCCCCTTTCCAGTTGAAGGAGAAACGAATGTTGAAAGCCATAGGGATCGGAGATAACGTTGTCGACAAGTACATACACCAAGGCATGATGTACCCCGGGGGAAACGCGTTGAATTTCAGTGTTTTCGCCAAGAAGCTCGGGGCACAAGCAGCCTACATGGGCATTTTCGGGGATGACGAAGCGGCAAGCCACATCAAGGCAGTGCTGGATGAAATAGGCATCGACTATTCCCGCAGCCTCTCGTTGCATGGGCCAAACGGTTTTGCCAGGGTGAGCCTGGAAGACGGCGAGCGCGTTTTCCTCCCGGGAAACAAGGGGGGTGTCAGCAAAAACCATCCTCCCTCTTTTGATCCAGAGGATTTGGCTTACATCAAAGGCTTCGATATCCTGCACACCAGCTGCTACAGCTACATCGAACCCCAACTGGAAACACTCGCTTCCACGGGCGTACCCATTTCCTTCGACTTTTCTGATCGGCTTTCCGACGCGTACCTTTCCCAGGTAGGAAAAAGCATCCAGTTCGCTTTCCTTTCCTGCGGGGACATGGAAACCTCCCAGGTGAAAGAAAAAGTGAAAACAGCCGTCCAGGCTGGCTGTGTTTTTGCCGTGGCAAGCCGCGGTGGGAAAGGGGCCCTGTTTTTCAACGGGGAGGAATACATCGAGCAGCACGCATTCCTCGTGAAGCCGGTGGACACGATGGGAGCAGGGGATTCGTTTTTGGCAGGCATGCTCATCGACTTACTGGGAAAGGACGCCTTGTTCACAAAAGACCCGGAGTTGATCAAGGAATCGATGGATTTCGCCGCGAGGAAGGCCGCCCAAACCTGCATGGTTAACGGAACGTTTGGTTACGGCAAAGCATACGAATCCTCCCGAACGATGGGAGTATCTCATAAGGAGGGATTGGAATGAACAAGAAGGTAATCACCATTTTGTTGATCACTGTTTTCCTTGCCAGTGGTTTATTGCTGGCGGCAACAGTGAACCTGAAATTCTTGCACCGCTGGACGCAGGAACCCGACAGGTCATTCTTTGAAGAAGTCGTGAAGGAGTACGAGGCGTTGAACCCCAACGTCAAGATCGACATCCAAACTGTTTCCAACGATGCCTTCAAGGAAAAGATCAAGGTTATGCTCGGAACCGCCGAAGCTCCAGACGTATTCTTCACCTGGCCGGGCGAATTCACCAACCGCTTCATCCGCGCAGGAAACGTACTTGACATCACGCCCTACATGCTCGAAGATGGCTCCATGTTCCATTACTACGGTTCACAGCTCATTCCCTTTGTCTACGAAGGTGCACTGTACGGGCTTCCCTACCGCCTGGACGGAAAAGTGTTCGTGTACAACAAGGAGATTTTTGCCCAAGCGGGAATTGATTCCGCACCGCAGACGCTGGACGAATTCATGGAAGACCTCGAAAAGCTGGCCGCACTCGGGATGAAGCCCATCGCGTTTGGGAACGAGAGGCCCTGGGCCGTGTCCCACTACATCGCGGCGCTGAACCAGAAGTCCGTTCCGGAAGAGATCTGGGAAATCGACACCGACCCCGCCATCGGGACTTGGACCGATCCAGGATACGTGAAGGCCCTCGAAATCTACGAGGACCTGGTGCCCTACTTCAACAACTTCACCAACGCCCTGAAACACGACCAGGCACGGGTTGCCTTCATGCAAGGGCAGCACGCCATGATGTACCTGGAAATCGTGGAAATCCCCGAAATCGAACGGGATGGCCCCGCTGGCTTCATCGACAAGATCGGCGTGTTCCCGTTCCCCGCAACCGATGGACCTGGGAACCAGAGTTACCTCGTGGGATATCCCGAAGGATTCGTTGTTTCCTCCAAGACCAAGCATCCCGAAGAAGCCGTGGATTTCTTGAAATTCCTCACGGGCAAAGAGATGGGAAGGCTTGAGCTGGAAATGCTCGGTTGGTTCAACGGGATCAAGAACCTTGTGTCCCCCGACGAAGTGAAACCCATCGTGTTCGAAACCACTCAGCTGATCCTTGATTCCGAAAAAATGGTGAACTGGCTCGATTCCTCGCTGCATGCCAAGATCTGGAGCGTGTACTCCGTGGAATTGCAGAAACTCACCGACTTGGTTACCACGCCCCAAAAGGCGATGGATGCCGTTATCAAGATTGCCACGGAAGTCAGGAGCGAGTTCTGATTCGTTGAATTGCATCTTCTTCCCCGGGGTCGTCGTGGCCCCGGGGGAATTTTGAGTGGGGTTTTACAATGACAAGGAAAAGGTACCTGAATTACATGTACGTTCTTCCGGCAATTGCATTCGTGCTGGTGTTCGTGTACTTCCCCATCGTGATGAACTTTTACAACAGCCTGTTCCGCATGAACAGCTACAGCGATGCCAGGACGTTCGTTGGATTCAAGCATTACGTGAGGATGTTCAATGATCCCATCTTCTACACGGCGATCAAGAACAACTTCCTGTATGCCGCGTTTTCCATTCTTTTTCAAGTAGGCCTCGGCATGGTTTTGGCCATTTTCCTCGAGGGCAGGTTTATTGGGAAAAGAATGGGAACCTTTTTCCGGAACACCCTATTTATCCCCTCGATCATATCCATCCCGGCGGTTGCCCTGCTTTGGTACTTCATCTACAACCCGCAAATCGGCCTTCTGAATGGAATACTTGGTGTAGTGGGACTAGATAGCCTCAAAACTGCCTGGCTCGCCAACCCGAAGACGGCCATCTACTCGGTGATCATGATGAGCCAGTGGCAGTATACCGGGTACATCATGGTACTGCTGGTGGTGGCGATCCAGAAAATCCCGCGGGAACTGTACGAGTCCGCGGTGATTGACGGGGCCAACGAGTTCCAAAAAGCAGTGTACATCACCATTCCATCGATAAAAAGCATGCTTGCGGTTACCACTATCATCACGTTCATTGGATCCTTCAAACTGTTCTCCGAGATCTACATCATGACCGACGGGGGACCCTACAACACCACCCAGGTGCTCGGGGTGTACATGTATCGGGCGGCGTTCAAGTTCGATGAAATGGGGTATGGATCAGCCGTCGCCGTGATCATCTTCACCATCACATTCCTGGTTTCCATCCTACAACTCAAATCGTTCAAGAGTACCTGAGACTACAGGTCGGGGGATTGCGTATGCTGAGAAGAAACCCATGGTACGTGTTCAATAAAACTTGGATCAACGCCCTGTTTTGGATCCTGATGATCATGATCATCTACCCGCTGTTTTGGATGATCATCAACTCGCTGAAGACGAGTACGGAGCTTTTCATCAATTCCTTTGCCATGCCGGAAAAACCCCTTTTCAAGAACTACGTGGATGCATGGAACATGGGATTCGCCGACTTCTTTTTGAACAGCATCCTGGTCACTGCCACCTCCGTTGCTGTTACGGTACTGCTTTCCGCGTTTTGCGCCTATGCACTGGCGAGGCTGGATATTCGTTTCAAAAACACGGTACTGTACCTGATCATCGGGGGGTTGCTGCTCTCGCCCCAGTCTGCCTTGATTTCCCTGTACCGCATATTCGATGTGCTCAACATCTACAACACCTACTTCGCGATGATTGTCCCCTATATCGCCTTCCGGATTCCCTTTGCCGTTTTCCTCATGTACGGGTATTTCAAAGATTTCCCCGGGGACTTGGAAGACGCTGCGCGCATAGACGGCTGCAGCACTTTCAAAACATTCCTAAAGATCGTCATGCCCATATCCAAGCCCATTTTAGCCGCTACCGCGATTGTATCCTCCATCTTTACCTGGAACGAGTTCCTGTTTGCCCTCGTATTCATCGAAAGCGAAAACCTTGTCACCATACCGGTTGGCTTATCCAGGTTCCGAGACGCGCTGCAGACAAACTGGACCGGCATGATGGCGGGGATCATCATTGCGAGCTTGCCCATGATCATAGCATTCTTATTCATGTCCAAAGCGTTTATCAGTGGACTCACCGCGGGTAGCGTGAAGGGATAAATCCGATTAGGAGGGTAAAAAACAATGGTTAAGAACGACAACGATGTCTACAAGAAGGTCCTTGAAGTAGGATTGGCAAAGAGGAGTGAAATCGAGAAGACGGTCAAACAGATCTTCGACGACAACACCATCGAAAACATCTTCCTCGTAGGCTGCGGGGGATCGCTGGCAGTCATGCTGCCCTGCAAGTTCATCCTGGATGAAATTTCCGACATAACGACCAACGTGTACAACGCCTCGGAGTTTATCAACCTCAAGCCCAAGACGTTCACGAAGAACTCGCTGGTGATCGTTTCCTCCTACTCGGGGAAGACACCGGAAACGGTGAAAGCCGCGCAGATGGCCAAGCAAATCGGCGCCCCCACCATTGGTTTCATGGGAAAAGCCGACACACCGCTCGGGGAAGCCGTGGACTTCGTGTTCACCAACCACGCGGAGACCGGCGTCACCGATTCCAAGATCATCATGCTCTACCAGATCATCTTCAACGTGCTCAAGCTCCGGGGAGAATTCGACGACTACGACGCGTTTTGCAAATCCCTGGATGCGCTGCCCGAAGGCCTTGTCAAGATCAAGGAAAAAGTGGAAAAGAGGGCGGCCCAATTCGCCCAGCAAAACAAGGACGAGAAATTCTTCATGGTACTGGGTTCCGGGATCTGCTACGGCGAAGCCTACGCCCAGGCCACCTGCATATTCGAAGAAATGCAGTGGATCCACGCCCAGCCTGTACATTCCGGCGAGTTCTTCCACGGCTCGTTTGAAATCGTGCGCGAAGACACCAACATCATCCTGCTCAAGGGAGAAGACCTTTCCCGGCCACTGGGAGAGCGGGCAGAAACCTTCTGCAACAAGTACACCAAGAAGCTTACCGTGCTCGACACCAAGGAATTCGAGCTGGAGGGCGTGGACGAGAAATTCCGGGGCTACTTCTCCCCGCTGGTCTGCTCCGCCGTGCTCGACCGCTATTCCAAGAACATCGCCGATGTCCGAAACCATCCTCTTTCTACCCGCAAGTACATGGGCATCGTGGAATACTGACCCGGTAAAACCAACCAGATTATCCCCTTCGTTTTGGGAACGCCGCACCCAGTGCGGCTTCTTTCTTTTCCTGGGACCGCTGCACCCCAGTGCGGCTCATTATCGTGGCGTAGAGTCCAAACAGCCGCAGTGGGCTGCGGCGCTCCCAGGAACCCCTCGGTGCCGGCCTTTTTCGCTTCCAAAACCTGGAATTGCTCTTCTGGGACCGCCGCACCCCAGTGCGGCTTGGAAATTTTGGTCTTCACGTGCAGCGCTTCAATCCCCTCCTTCTCTTTCCAACAAGTAGAAATTCCTCCGAACCCCGTTCTCCTTGCCCGACACGATGTGAACCCCCGCATACCCCTTCCGGTTGATCCACTCGTCGAAAAGCTCCCGGGTCGCCAGCCGTACCCTCGTAGCCTCCTCGATGCTCCCCGCCTTCAGCGACTTGTAATCCCCCGGGATTTCCAACAACACGCGCTCTTTCACCGGAAAACCCTCGGCCCCAACCACGGGAAACCGCTGCAAGGCGTCCTCCATTTCAACCGTTTCTTTCGAACCCCGATCCAGGCACGACAAATCCACCTCGCACACCATGCGATCCAGGGGAACGCCACCGTTGATGGTATCCTCGATCTCGATGTACTCCGGCAAGTACCGCGTCGCCCTTCCCCCCAGCTTGTTGATATACACCGTGGCATTCCCCGCGTCCAGGGGCTCGTAGGTCCAAAAGAGCTCCTGCACCCCCCGCTGGTGCATGAAGCGAAAACTATCCAAAAGGAAGCGTGTGCCCAGTTCCTTGTTTCGAAAAGCAGGCTTCAAGCAAACCAAGTGGCCGTATACCCGTCCGGGAACCAGCGAAGCGAAGTACACGCTTCCCCCGAACAACTCGTCCCCGAGAAAAGCCCCGAACGTGTACCCCATTTGAAACAACTGGTTGGACATCACCTTGCGCGTTAGCACCGAATCGCTATCCGCCTCCGAAAACCCCCACACCTC